>OCAI01000013.1_pt1 | contig 296344 bp, 261 predicted proteins | sample 1538271 | NCBI WGS metagenome assembly OCAI01 (sample SAMEA2580269, study PRJEB22360) | human gut metagenome | biome: human gut; feature: human-associated habitat; material: faeces | place: Denmark | collected 2008/2010 | reverse complement strand
CACCTCTACTCTGGATTTTAATAAGAATCTGGTGCAAAGTGATATATAGTTACCAAAATTAAATATTGTATATTTATATTGTCTTGGAATCGTATATTTAATACAGGCCTTAGGTCCCTCTTTTAAGTGACAAGTTTAGTTTTATCAATTATATATGATATCTTTGCAACTTTACATTTCCTACTATTGGAAAATGTAAAAACATATCGGATGATTTATTTATTGAAACATTGCAAAACTATACTATCAAGATGGGCTGGCACATTTACAATATGGCAGTGACAAGCTGATTATTTTTTATTTGTTAAACGAACAGGAATATAAATTTGTTATTATTGAATGCAGTCTCAGGTAGTGAAATTGAGCAGGTACTGGAAAAAATGGTAGATTTTGGGATGGATGTAGGTAAGGATATATTTGTCGCTATTCTGATATATTTAATCGGTCGTTTTATCATTAAGCAGATAGTGTATTGATAGCCAAAGTTCTTGAAAAACGGAAGATAGAAACGTTGGGTAGCTCAAAGTGTTAAACTTTATCCGCTGTTCGGTCTGACCATGTCCAATTGGATGTTTGATATGCATGATCTGGATGTTGACTGGGATGGAGAACATGTTCATGTTAATATGGGGGTAACCATAGTGAATTCCGTATCGGGGTTAGTCTCGGAGTCGGGGAGGAACTCGCTTTGGGACGTAACTGGACTATGAATGTTGAATTCGGATACCAATTGATTGATGATTTTGACCAAGGAATTATTAATTTCGGAACTGCATACCAGTTCTAAAAACATATCAAGAAGCAGATCAGTTCTATACACTGTCTGTCTCTTGAACTTTATTAAAATCACTATTTCTAGGTATTTCAGAATCTCTTTCAAACCTTTTACTTTGCAGCAAACAAATTAAATGATTTGCTGTATGAAAAAAATGGGTATAATTTATGGTTCCTCTACTGGAACTTGTGAAAGCATCGCACAGACAATAGCTGAAAAATTAGGTGTGGCATCAGTTGATGTAATTGATGCAAGCAAAATTACCACAGAAAAAGTGGGAGGCTATGATATCTTATTATTAGGGACTTCTACTTGGGGGGACGGTGAATTGCAAGACGATTGGTATGATGCTATTAAAACGGTGAAGACTGCAGATCTGAATGGTAAAATCGTTGCTCTCTTTGGTTGTGGAGATTCAGAGTCCTATTGTGATACATTTTGTGACGGTATGGGAGTTATATATGACCAGTTAAAGAATTCCGGTTGCACTTTTGTAGGAGCAGTTCCTGCCGATGAGTATTCGTATTCATCTTCGATAGCGGTAATCGATGGAAAATTTGTAGGTTTGGCTCTTGATGACGTGAACGAAAGTGGCAAGACCGAAGAACGTATAAACAATTGGATTGAAGAAATAAAGAAGAACTTGTAATTTTGACAATTGCCTTATGATAGCTTCAGACATTAACCCGGTAGAATTGAAAGTATTTCTGAATCATATTTATGAATTTAAAAAAGGAGTACGTCAGATGGTACTCTATACTACCAATAGGAAGTATGAAGATTTTGCTGTAAAACGGCTGACCAATCAAAAGATTAATTACATAATCCAGCCTGTGGGGAATGATAAGATAAACCTGTTTTTCGGTAGAAAAGAATGCATTAATGCCATTCGTTTCCTAGTGACTCAGCCACTGAACAAACTGTCACCCGAGCAGGATTTTATTCTTGGAGCTATGCTGGGGTATGATATTTGTGCACAATGCAAACGTTATTGCGAACGTAAAGTACAATAATCTCAATTTCACGTAGTTTTAAATGTAGTAGTAAAGGGATGTCTGAATAATTCTCAGGCATCCTTTTTCACTTTTTATGTGAACCATCTTTATATCTATTTTGTTGCATTATTAGCATAAACCTTAAAAATGAGAAGATATGGATAAAGAAAAAAAGAAAAAGATGGAACAAAAGAATGAGCTGACGAATAGTGGTCAGCGGTTTCCTGTTGAACAAGTGTCCAATACTGGTAAGCCTACCAAGAAACAGGTGAAAGCAGCGGTAAAAGAGTTGAATCCAGATGTGAACAGTTTGGGGAGTAGAGGGTAATTTAAAGTTGGATACAGTGATGGGTATAACTGAACAAATTGAAGAGGCGAAACGGTCGGATTCATTGTTGCTGCTGGTGTTCTATGCAGATTGGTCTCCTCATTATGAATGGATTGAACCGTTGGTACATGAATTTGAAAAGCGGGTTAACATTGTGAGAGTCAATATAGAAGTCAATCGGAAGGTAGCCGATACTTATGAAATAGAAATAGCCCCCAGCTTTGTCCTCCAACGTAAGGACAAGGTATTGTGGGAAAAAACAGGCAAACTATTCCCGGGAGAATTAAGAGATGTCATTGAAATGTTTAAGAGTTGAGATCCATACATCCGTATGGATTAAAAAAGTTCCGTTGGTATGCAGCTACGGGACTTTTTTTCTTGTAGGCGGTTTTGTACAATGAAAAACATATCGTACCTTTGCCAAACATTTGATTAAATATTAAAGAATATATGTTCAGAAGTCATACTTGCGGAGAGCTCAGACTTTCCGATGCAGGCAAAAGTGTAACGTTGGCAGGTTGGGTACAGCGTGCACGTAAAATGGGAGGGATGACGTTTGTCGATCTTCGTGACCGTTACGGTATTACCCAATTGGTATTCAACGAAGCGGTGAATGCCGAACTTTGTGAACGTGCCAATCACTTGGGGCGTGAATTTGTTATTCAAATAACCGGTGAAGTGAACGAACGTTCAAATAAGAATATGAATATTCCCACAGGTGAAATTGAAATCATCGTATCGGAATTGAATGTACTTAATTCAGCGGTAACTCCTCCTTTCACGATAGAAGATAATAGTGACGGAGGTGATGATATCCGTATGAAATTCCGTTATTTGGATTTACGCCGTAATTGTGTGCGTAAAAATTTGGAACTCCGTCATAGAATGACAATGGAGGTGCGTCGATATTTGGACAGCAAAGGGTTTCTGGAAGTGGAAACTCCTATGTTGGTAGGTTCTACTCCTGAAGGAGCTCGTGATTTTGTTGTTCCTTCACGTATGAACCCGGGACAGTTTTATGCACTACCGCAGTCTCCGCAAACACTGAAGCAATTGCTGATGGTTTCCGGCTTTGATCGTTACTTCCAGATTGTAAAGTGTTTCCGTGATGAAGATCTTCGTGCAGATCGTCAGCCTGAGTTTACTCAGATAGACTGTGAGATGAGCTTTGTTGAACAAGAAGATATTATTTCCACTTTCGAAGGAATGGCAAAACATTTGTTCAAGGAGTTACGTGGAGTCGAACTGAGCGAACCGTTTCTGCGTATGACATGGGCAGATGCCATGAAATATTATGGTAGTGACAAACCAGATTTGCGTTTCGGCATGAAGTTTGTGGAGTTGATGGATATCATGAAAGGTCATGGTTTCTCTGTTTTTGATGATGCAGCATATATTGGTGGTATCTGTGCGGAAGGGGCTGCAAGTTATACCCGTAAACAGTTAGACCAATTAACCGAATTTGTCAAGAGACCTCAGATCGGTGCGAAAGGTATGGTTTACGCCCGTGTGGAAGCTGATGGCAATGTAAAATCCAGTGTAGACAAATTCTATTCACAGGAAGTCCTTCAGCAGATGAAGGAAGCGTTCGGTGCCAAGCCGGGTGACTTGATCCTGATTCTGAGCGGTCCTGATGCCATGAAGACTCGCAAGCAGTTATGCGAACTTCGTCTGGAAGTGGGACGTCAGCTGGGACTACGTGACAAGAATGAATTTGCTTGTCTGTGGGTAGTTGATTTCCCGATGTTTGAGTGGAGTGAAGAAGAAGGCCGTCTGATGGCCATGCACCATCCGTTCACTCATCCGAAAGAAGAAGATATTCCTTTGTTGGATACAGATCCGGCTGCTGTTCGTGCCGATGCTTACGATATGGTAGTAAATGGTGTGGAAGTAGGAGGCGGTTCAATTCGTATCCATGATTCACAATTACAGGCCAAGATGTTTGAGATTTTGGGTTTTACTCCGGAAAGAGCACAGGAACAATTCGGCTTCCTGATGAATGCATTCAAATACGGAGCACCTCCTCATGGTGGTTTGGCATATGGCCTTGATCGCTGGGTTTCTTTGTTTGCAGGACTTGATAGTATTCGTGACTGCATAGCATTCCCTAAAAACAATAGTGGGCGCGATGTGATGTTGGATGCTCCCGCTGCTTTGGATCAATCACAATTGGATGAGTTGAATCTGGTCGTTGATATAAAAGAGGAAAAGTAAGTTTTGTCTGCTTTTATAGAGTCTTGTATAAAAGACCGATAACGGGGGGATCCGAACATAGCGTAGCGAATACTGTTTCAGCTAATTCGTTACGCTTTATCTTTTTGATTTAAAGTAGTCCGATAAGCTGAAACAGATTACAAACAAATGAAGGAAGCATATAAAAATCAAGCGTATGAAAGAGAAAAATACGATCAAGATAAAGCGTTATAAATCACCCTGCGGAGTGTTGCTGCTCGGTTCGTTTGGCGAAAAACTCTGCCTGTGTGACTGGCAGGTGGAAAAACACTGCGATCGTGTGAACCAACGGTTGAAGCGGATATTGTGTGCCGAATTTGAAATAAGTACGTCAGAAATAATCGAAGAAGCAATAGAGCAACTCAACGAGTATTTTGCAGGACAACGCAAAGAATTTAATGTGCCGCTTCTTTTTGTGGGCACGGATTTTCAGAAAACAGTATGGAATGAACTGCTAAAGATACCGTTCGGCAAAACAATTTCTTACGGTGAAATGGCCAAGCATATCGGGAGGCCCCAAGCAGTTCGTGCGGTAGCCAATGCTAATGGTGCAAATTCCATATCAATCTTTGCACCTTGCCATCGTGTGATCGGTAGTGACCACTCGCTGACGGGATATGGAGGCGGACTGTCCGCTAAAAAGTTTTTATTGGAATTGGAATCACAACCTCGGTTAATGTTATGAACAGACAAGAAACATTTCCAATGCTGTAATAATAAATAAAAAGGAATGGGTGATGAAAATGCCCATTCCTTTTTATCATATCTTCTTAATGAATTACCATGTTGTTCCTTGGAATACACTACTTTCGTTATAAGGAACCAGATACCCGTTCATTGTCAGCGTGTTGCCCGAGAAATTTGGATTTATAGTAACACTAGCCTGATTGGTTCCGCCAGTCAGTACAATGGAAACGGTGGCCGAAACGGCAATACCATTAATTCCATAATTATAGTACACATTACCGTCTTTATCCTGACGCATGCTTATTCCGTTCACATTTCCCTGAACCGTGACACCTCCCAAGCCATTCGGACTCCAGTTATACACAAAATTAGTAAAGGCGGTCTGAACAATACCTTGCCCATCGTTTACTTCCACATAATTCGTGTTAGAGGAGACAAAACGCATTATTCCATTACGGAATACAACGTTATCAGCTTCTAATACAAAAGAACCGTTTTTTAAAGCATTAATTGCCTGGACGTAGGATACAGAGTCCTGCTGAGCTTCCAAGGCTTTCTTTTCCTGACGTTCTTTCTTCCATGCTTCACGTTTAGCGTCTTCTCTTTGTTTTCTGGTTTGTGCATTTGTTACTCCGCTGAAGCAAACGAGTAACAATGCGGCTAAAAATAATACTTTTTTCATAATTAAGCTGTTTAGTAAATCAATAATATCTTTTGAATATTCTGATAACTAAAACAGCTTTAACCATGAATTGTTTAACGAATATGTGAATTTATATAACGATAACGTTTGTATTTAATCTATAAAGCGTCGGGTTAGATTTTCAAACTTATCAATACGCCGGTCACGGAGAAAAGGCCACCAGCGACGAACATTCTCGCTACGGGTCATATCCAGTTCCACTACCATATTTTCTTCATCCATATTGCTGGCTTGTACCAGTATTTCTCCTTGAGGACCTGCCACGAAGCTATTACCCCAAAATTGGATACCATTTGTCTGACCGGAAGGATCGGGCTCATGTCCTACGCGGTTCACGGCGATAACCGGCAGACCGTTTGCCACGGCATGGCCACGCTGCACAGTTACCCATGCATCTAGTTGCCGGATTTTCTCTTCTTGAGTGTCTGTGCTTTCCCAACCTATAGCTGTAGGATATATAAGAATTTCAGCACCTTTCAGTGCCATCAGCCGTGCACCTTCGGGATACCATTGGTCCCAGCAGACTTGTACACCTAGTTTTCCTAGTGACGTCTGAATGGGTTCAAATCCTAGGTCACCGGGAGTAAAATAAAATTTCTCATAATAAGCGGGATCATCGGGAATATGCATTTTGCGGTATTTTCCTGCTATACTGCCATCTTTGTCAAAAACGACGGCTGTATTGTGATACAGTCCCGGAGCACGCTTCTCGAATAACGAAGTAACCAGTACAATGCCGTATCCGGCAGCCAACTCACTGTAGAAACCGGTAGAAGGACCGGGAACCGGTTCTGCCAAATCAAACATATCCGTATCTTCTGTCTGACAGAAGTAAGAGGTGTTGTGCAACTCCTGCAATACAACCAGCTGTGCACCTGCTGCCGCCACCTGTTCTATATTGCGATGCAGTTTGCTCAAATTATGACGGATATCATTTGTGCATGTCTGTTGGATAATTCCTATTTTAATCGTTCTTTTCATACATATATTTATTAATATACACCTTCGGGATATTGCATGGTGACGCAATGCAACGAGCCATGTTGCTTTATCAAAGCAGTGCAGTCAATACCTACTATTTCTCTTCCGGGAAATGCTTCCGCCAATACTTCTTTAGCGCACATATCATTTACAAAATCAGCATAAGTAGGATAGAGTACAGCTTCATTCATTATCAGGAAATTGGCATAAGTTGCCGGCAAGCGATGATGTTCCTCATCATAAACAGCACTCGCCATAGGCAGCGGAAGCAGGCGGTATGGCCTGCCGTTCAAAGTACGGAACGCTTTTAGTTCTTCTTCCATCATTGCCAGTTCCTTATAGTGTTCATCTTTTTCATTGGTGCACTTTACATACACAATGGTATCATCCGGACAGAAACGTGCCAATGTGTCCACATGGCTGTCTGTATCATCACCTGCCAGATAACCATGTTTCAACCATAGGACCTGTTTTAAGTTGAATGTTTCTTTTAGAAAATCCTCCACTTCCTGTCGGTTCATTTCATTTCTGTTTTTAGCCAGCAAGCATTGCTCTGTAGTCAGCAGGCTTCCTTTCCCATCACTTTCTATGGAACCTCCTTCTAAAATAAAATTCCGGCAGAAAACATATTCACCTTTCAGAACAGGATGGTGAAAATATAGTTCGTTATTAATCTGGTTATCATAATTTGCGGCAAACTTCATTCCCCAACCATTAAAACAGAAATCCAGTAGTAGGGGAGTAGCGTCTTCTTTCAACAAGGTGATAAAAGCATGATCGCGTGCCCAAGTATCGTTTGTGTTGATTTTTGATGTGATGAGTTTTTGGATATCAGCTCCATAATTATCTATACTATTTCTTATGGAATCGGGGTCTGGAGCCACAATCAACAAATTCTGACGTTTCAAAACCTCATAAGCTATCTTAAGAAAACAGGTATTCACTTCTTCCAACATGCATGCCCAGTCTGTGTCTTTATGGGGCCACGTTAGTTGAATCAAACTTTGTTTATGCCATTCGGCAGGTAAATAGGACATATTCATATTTTTAAATTTACTTCGCAAAGATATGAAATAAACTTTATAGGTTGATTAGTCATCGCTTCGTTTTTGTAACGAACCTTTCCTTCTTTTCCATAAGAACCAGCGGAACAGTTCGTCCCAAGTATTGAAATCTTTTTTATACATGAGACCTACTCCTTGAGTGGTCAGGGTAGATTTAGTAAAATAGCGGTCATTAGTCTGATTATATCCTCTCAAACGGAAATCTCCGTTTTTTGTCAATAACCATATCGCTTCAAAGTCTCCTACGAAATTGCTATTTGCCATCACATTCTCCTTATAGCCGAAGTTTCCATTTATCATCAGCCTGTTATTCAATAACCTGCCGGACAACATAGCTTCTGCTTCCACATCTGTCCAACCTTTTTCACCGGTGCTTAAGTTGGCACCTATGTTCCAGTTTTTATTGCCCATCCATTGGGACAACATATTATTCAGCTGACCGGAAAGTGTACTGAAGGCTAAAGAACTGGTCGCATTAGAGGATTGGTCATTATTGGCATAATCATAGGTGTAGAACTTACCAATTCCCAGCAAATAAATAATCTGTGTATTCATTTGTTCTTCCGTACTGGTAGCACTACGTACCAATTCCCGGTCTTCCTCGCTTACAGTGGGCAGTTCCAAATCGAATTTAATATCCGGATTGGATAAATTTCCTGTCAGATTCATCAGACAGTTTACCTTCACCGTACCTTGGTTACGCGAGGGATCTACTACCAAATCACTTAAAGAAGCTGAATTAACCGTGTACACCGCCTGTAAATCAAGATTTGCTTGATAAGGATCACCTGAGAAAGTCACCGTACCACCCGATTTCAAGATAAAGTCCTTGCGTATTACTTCCTGCATGCTTAGTTTATACATACCTTGATCTATAACATAACTACCAAACATACGAAAGTCACCTTTATTGAAAAAATTCACTTGCAGATTTCCATTTCCGGTTGCTGTAATATTATCTCCCGCTACAGGATCCATGATAATTTTCATGGTAGCGTTGGGAGTTGCTTCTATCAACATATTGATGCGGAGATCCATAGGAGGTCCGTCTTCCTCTTTAGTCTTACGCACATTAGAGTGGTGGTAAAGATCGGTTTCCACATCATCGTGAATGCGCTTGGGAGTTTTGTCTACAAAAGTAATAAACTGGTTGCTCGCTGCTTCCGTGGTCACTCCGGTTATATAAGTGAAGCTGGTATTGCTGCCTGTAGTCAGTGAAGCGTCCACTGTCATCGCATTATTTCCACCATCCAACACCACATTTCCTGTACCATATACTTTTCCGTAAAAAGGCATATTCCCGGCTTCGTAGGTATTGTACATCAACAGGTTGTTGCCTCGTATATTGAAATGGTACATTAGATTTTTCAGCTTTGTGTGATGCAGATAACCATTTACCAGTCCGTCATGTCCCTCACGGTCATAGACTTTTACATTCCTGAAATCCAGACTGCCCGAAGATATATGTATGGAGTCATCCCGGATTTGGAAATAGGTGTTCAACACATCAATTTTAGCATCCATTTTGGCCCGCACTTCACCTTCCAGATCCAAATGCTTGAAATCACCATATAAACGGACATTCCCGTTGACACGACCATTTATTTCACTGAAAATTCCTTCTATAAAAGGTTGTAAGAATCCCAGATTCGTACTATCTGCCCGAATCAACAGGTCAAGACCTTTTAACTTGGGAGAGACATACCCTGTCACATGAGTGGAGGAAATTCCTTTTTCCGCTATTTGGGCATCCAGTCGTACTCCGCCCAATTCCTTATCCCATACACCTGTAATATCGGCTTCTCCTAATAAAGAACGGTTCAGACAGAAATTGTGCACATTTAGACGGGTTCGCATCACGGGGTTCTTCATAACACTTTTCAAATGAACCTTTCCAGTTACAAGTCCGCCAAACTCTACATCGTCAAACTGCACGATATCCAGTACATAGTCCAGCTTGATATTTCTCAAATCCACCCAGCAGGAATCACTTTCTTTCTTGGTCAGTTTACCATCTATCCTTAAATATTGGTCTTCATGTTCAAACAGGAAATTATTAATGAATACGCGTCCCGAATCTATGGCGATATGCGAAGGATGAATGTTCCATACCGTATCATTTAGCACTACTTTTGTGGGCTGTATGTTTATATCTGCCTGAAGAATAGGATGGGGGCCTTCCGTTTTGAAGAAACGGGTATCGGCGGCAAATTTACCACCGTAAGTCACATCAGTATTGTTTCCCCAGTTAATTGTTGTTTCCAAATAATCGTTTTTAGCATTGGCTTCCACTGAGAAGTTAAGCATTGCACCACTTTTCATTAACATACCGCCTCGCAGTGAGCATTTGAACCGGTCGGAAGGATTCTCACAAAATAAAACGCCTGAATCATAACGTGTTCCATTGTATCTGAATTCCGGAAAATGTCCTTCTACGTGCAACTTCTCCTCGCCATCGTTAAAATATCCTTTTAAAGATGCCGGCAAATATAATTCCAATGGAATCTGAAATAATTTGGATAGCACTTCGGTATTCTCCAAGCAGATATCAAACTGGAAGTTATTATGAGGCTCGGGCATATTATCCTTTATTGTCAGTAAGGACGGAATATAGCGTTGTACCGTCTTTACCACGCTGGCCGGAATGGTGTGGTAGGAATAGTCACCGCGTATCACTGCTGTCATGAAGGATGAATTTATGCGCAACTCTTTTTCACCGCTTACCTGTCCGGCTGTAATAGTCAGATTGTCAAGAAAACACCCTCTTTCATCGGGAGCGTTTAATTGCAGGCTGTCCAATGAAATACGCCCGTTCATGTCGTCAATGGATTTGCCGGTGAAATCGGCCGTGAGTCCCAGCGATATACTGGCATTCTCATATTTGTCCGACAAATGGAGGTCGTGGGGGCGCAGGTTCTTTACGGATGCCTTCAGATTAAAGTCAGGGATTGTTTTGGCAACATTGAAATTACCGTCTATCTGGACAGAACCGTTTGCGTCGTCCATGGACAAGCGCCCGTTAAAGCCTCCATCCTTATATACGCCATCCAACATGATATTTTCATATTGATATTGACTATATTCAAAAGAAGATATGATTCCTTTGATGTATGACTCCGGATACCGGTTCTTATAGTTGAAACCTTTCAGTTCCACATTGAAATCCACCTTGCCGAATTTCTTTTCCTGATTAAGTAATTTTCCCAAATCCAGGTCAGCACTTGCCACACTACCCGAATAGGTTCTGCTCATGCTTTGTTCATCAATGCTCATCATCACGTCCGTTTTCACCATGCCTGCCCCTGTATAGAACAAGCCTGTCAGTGTGAGATCATGCAGATAGCCCGCCGCTTCCCCGTTAAAACGAATATAGTCCAAACGTTGCAAAATGGGAGGAACCTTTCCCGTCAGGTTCGTCATCAGAACGTTTATGCCCTCTTTCGTCATGATCAGGTTACCCAGTTTGCCGTAAATGTACATATCCATGCCTGCATCCCAGTTACTCAGGGCCGCTTCCCCTGCAATCATCAATCCGTGGTGGTTAGCCAGCTGCAGGGTGGGGCAGTCCAAATGCTTGCCGTGACCGGAGAAAACAAGATTTAGATCCAACGGTTCTTCAAAACGTGACAAGGCAGGCACAAAAGGAGCCAAATCTTTCAGTATAACTGAAGCCTTCAAAGAGCCATCGTATCTTACATTTTCTGTCATTTGGGGCAATTCGGGCAGGCTGTCATACTTCAAGGTCAGACTATCTATCTTTAAAGCGGTATTTGAAAGTTCCACACCAAAATCCTTAATATCCAAACGTTTATTGTTGGCTGTAACTTTCATGGCAAATTTCTGCAATGAAAAACCACATTGTTCGTCAAAGCTGACCCGCCGGATGGCAGCATTCAACGAGTCGCTGCGCAATGCTTTCAGTGAAAGCGTTGCAGCGAGATTTTTTACCGATAGATGATGGGCATTGAACTTTCCGGGAGTTTCCGGTTCCGATAATATATCGTATGTCACTCTGCCACGCCTTATCAACACGGAATTAATTCGTAAATCCAAATTAGATTTTGTTTTAACCGTATCTTTGGATGCGAAAGCGTCTAACACAAACTGGAAATTAGGGGCAGATTCTGGAGTTTCCCGGTTCAAATTGACCGTAAATCCAAAAAGCTGGACACTGCTGATGGTGACTTTACCGTTCAGTAAAGGAAGAAGATCGAATTTTGCCGACAAGCGGGCTACTTTCAGCATCTCCTGATTCTTCCGGTCATGCAAAAGGACATCTTCCACAATGATGCGGTTCAGCAAACCCATATCAATCCGTCCTATAGAAACCTCCGTATTCAGTATGTTTTTTAATTCCTTAGTTACAAAAACAGATAATTTGCCCTGAACATACGGTATGTTCAGCAGCACAATTATTCCCAGGTAGACACCAATCAGTGTACCTAGCAGAATACGCACAGTGTACTTAAGACTCTTACTAGAAATCATTGTTTATTTTGGGCTAACAAAAATACGAATAACGTACGACGTAGCCCAAAATAAACGATTTTTTTTACTTGTTTTTATGCAATCTTTTCAACTCGAAGGAGAAAATGACACGGAAACATCCGATAATAAGGAAAGTGATGGACAGCATGTAGAGCACGGTGACAGCGCCAAGTCCGGGTTGCCAGATGATAGCCATAGAGCAAAGAATGGCCAGAATGCCAAACACCAGATACCATCCCCAGTCCTTCGTGCCATAGCGTTTCAAATCTGTGGAATAGCCACACAATGTAAACCCTCTGAACATCAACCAAAAAGCGACAATAAACGGAATCAGCTCCATGCTGACCAACGGATAGAATACCAGATAAATACCTATCAGTAAATCAATAATACCTCCGGCAAGATACCATCCCCAACTGCTGATTGTTTTTTTGTTTCCGGCAGCAAAAAAGATTTCCAGAATGCCACTGACCAGAATCGAGATACTGAAGATGACACTCAGTGCCACATAACTGCTCACAGGAGCGAACAATAAACATAGTGCTACCGCAATGTAGAGCAAGCCCAGCAACAGGGACATCCACCAATTTTTTACAGCGTAGCCTAAGCCACCAACTAATTCATTCATATTTGTTAAGTTTTAGGTTATAATTTGAACTAATAACGTCCCCTTTGCAAAAAGGTTTACCTACAAATACAAAAAAAGTCTTTAAATACCGCCGATTGACTTTTAGAACTCAAAAAATATTCCGAACTTTGCACGCTGAAAACTAAATTGATAGTTCTATTTACATTTTGAATAAAAAATGAATAAAAAAAGAATGAAAGATAACAAAATCCCTTCACCGTTAGTATCCCTTTTACCCGTATTCGTACTTATTTTATTATTGTTTGTCACTATCCGTACATTTGGAAGCGATGCCTTGTCCGGTGGCAGCCAAGTCTGTCTGTTAGTGGCTACAGCAGTTTGTGTGCTGACAGGTATGGCGGGATTCCATCGTCCATGGAAGGACTTCGAACTGGCTATCACCAATAATATAGCCGGGGTAAGTACCGCACTTATTATCTTGCTGATCATCGGAGCTTTGTCCGGAGCATGGATGGTCAGCGGTGTAGTCCCTACATTAATATATTACGGCATACAGGTTATTCATCCTCATTTTTTCCTGGTATCCACTTGCATTATTTGTGCGGTAGTATCTGTCATGACAGGCAGCTCATGGACTACCATCGCCACTATCGGCATCGCACTGATGGGAATAGGGAAGGCGCAAGGTTTCAGTGAAGGTTGGATTGCAGGTGCGATTATCTCCGGAGCCTATTTCGGTGATAAAGTTTCTCCGCTTTCGGATACCACCATTCTGGCATCTTCCGTAACGGATACACCGCTGTTCACTCACATCCGTTACTTGATGATTACCACCGTTCCATCACTTGTCATCACTTTGATAATCTTTACCATAGCCGGATTGTCACATGAAGCTACTGATACCGGTCATATCGCCGAATACACCCGTATATTGAGTGATAAGTTCCATATTTCATGGTGGTTGATGATTGTCCCCGTTGTCACAGCGATACTGATTGCACGTAAAGTGCCTTCCATCATCACTCTATTTGTTTCTACGGCTCTGGCTACCGTCTTTGCCTTGATTTTCCAGCCCGGACTATTATGCGAAATCGCCGGACAAGGAGCCGAAGGGATTGCCGCCTTGTTCAAAGGAGGAATGGGAATGCTTTATGGTGGAACCCAATTGGAAACCGGTAATGCGGAAATAAACGAACTGATATCCACTCGCGGAATGGCAGGTATGATGAATACCATCTGGTTGATTATCTGCGCCATGTGTTTCGGAGGGGCGATGACAGCCGGAGGAATGCTCGGCAGTATCACTTCTGTCTTTGTACGTTTTACGAAAAAGCGGGTAGGAATGGTGTCATCCACAGTTGCATCGGGCTTGTTCCTGAATCTTGCTACAGCAGATCAATATATATCCATTATCCTGACGGGTAATATGTTTAAAGACATCTATAGTGCAAACGGTTATGAAAGCAAACTGCTGAGCCGCACGACGGAAGATTCTGTTACAGTCACTTCGCCATTGATACCCTGGAATACATGCGGTATGACACAGGCTACTATCCTTAGTGTTCCCACCATTGTGTATCTGCCTTACGCCTTCTTTAACATTATCAGTCCCTTGATGAGTATCACAATTGCTATACTGGGATATAAGATAAAGAAAAAAGCAGAACAGCCGGGCCTGTCATAATAATGATAGGATCTGATGATTATATATCTTTCACGTGAAAGATTAGCAGGGTTCAAAAATAACTTGTACATTTACCCACCCTAATAAATCATTTTATATTTTTACAATAATATGAAGAAACACATCACATTCGCTCTTCTGTTTGCGGCTGCATTGACAGCCCAGGCACAGCAGGGAGGCATTTCAGGTGAAATGCTGAATCAAATCAAACAAAGTTATAAGGCAACCCCTGCCGACAAAGCCATCCGTAACGCCTTAGGCGGAACAAGTATCAACACGTTGGCATTGAACCAAGAGAACCGTGCCGATTTTGATACGGAATTTTCACACAAGGTGCTATCCAAGGGGATAACCGACCAACAATCTTCCGGTCGTTGCTGGCTTTTTACCGGACTGAACGTGCTCCGCAGCCAGATGATTGCCAAATACGGACTGGATGAGATGGAGTTCTCACAGAACTATTGTTTTTTCTACGACCAATTAGAAAAAGCAAACTTATTCTTACAGGGAATCATTGATACCAGTGGAAAGCCCATGGACAACAAAATGGTGGAATGGCTGTTCAAGCATCCTTTAAGCGATGGAGGACAATTCACAGGAGTTTCGGATATTATAGAGAAATACGGACTGGTCCCCAAGAGTGCAATGGTGGAAACTTTCAGCAGTGAGAATACCGGAAAGATGAGTAACCTGATAGGATTAAAACTGAAGGAATTTGGTTTACAACTACGAGAAGCTGCCGCTGCCGGAGTGAAGCCGGTCGAACTGGAAAAGAAAAAGACAGAAATGCTGGGAACGGTTTATCGTATGCTGGTGTTGACCCTTGGCGAACCTGTTTCCACCTTTACATGGAGTCTGAAGGGTGGAGAAGCGAAAGAATACACTCCGATATCTTTCTATAGAGAGTTCTTGGGAAATGATCTGACCAACAACTACGTGATGCTGATGAATGATCCCAGCCGCGAATTCTATAAATGCTATGAAATAGACTTTGACCGTCACCGTTATGATGGCAAAAACTGGACCTACGTCAATCTGCCTATAGAAGATATCAAAGAAATAGCCATTGCTTCCATCAAGGACAGTACCATGATGTACTTTTCTTGCGATGTAGGCAAGTTCCTCGACAGCAAACGTGGCCTGTTAGATCCTGATAATTATGATTACGAATCATTGATGGGAACCACCTTCGGCATGGACAAGAAACAACGTATCCAAACTTTCTCCAGTGGCAGCAGCCATGCTATGACCTTGATGGCGGTGGACTTGGATAAAGCGGGAAAATCGAAAAAATGGATGGTGGAAAACAGTTGGGGCAGTGCCAGTGGATACAGAGGATACCTTATCATGACAGATAAGTGGTTTGATGAATATATGTTCCGTGTAGTGGCAGAAAAGAAATATGTTCCTGCCAAGGTACTGGATATTTTAAAACAGAAACCTATCCGTCTTCCGGCATGGGACCCGATGTTTGCTGACGAAGAATAAGCGTCATCTCTTTACATTGTATATAATTTAAGCGGACTGTACAGAAAAGAAAGACTGTACAGTCCGTTTTTTATTCTAAGGCATTGTGTATGTCTGCCATTTTTACTTCTTTTTAACTTCTCTCTTGTAAAAAGAAACATAATAGGGAAAATAGGTTTGTTGCAGTGATGAGTTATTGTATAATGGGCTTGCAGAAAGGTGTTTCTTGCATATTTAGGTATAATAAAAAATGGGAATCTCTTCGTAAGAGAACCCCATTTTTGTGCAAATATAGCCCATATTTGCTTTAAACGCAATTTTTTGTTCTAGAAAAATAAGAAAAAGTTGCAAACAGGCGCATCTCGTTTATAAAAACAGCATACGACAAAACCAGTAAATATTCAATTATCAGAGATCTAACTTGACTTTGGGGTTCTCTTACGAAGAGAACCCCAAAATATAGAGGATATCTGATAGCAAATCTGTTCCTCTTTTTCAAATAAAGGTATGATAAAATGTAATGTTTTGATGGGAACAACGAATGATAATCAAGACATAACGAGCGAAGCGCCTAAGTTACTGCTCTGCAGTTCAATCGCTTCTGCTTCAGACCCGGGGTCAAATGCAGTAACCAAGCCACAGGCTGGAATAGGGAAAGAACACCCTGAACTCTCGTGGTACTATATGTATCTTTCCTATAAGGAACTGAAGCGTTATATTGCAGTCTTCAGTGGCAGAAAAGCAGTAAAGCTCCGTACTTCGGAAGGGATAACCGAGGAATGTTACTTCTGTTTCAAAGTATTTTCTTATACCGAGGCAGGTCATCGGAAACGTTTCGAACAGTGTGATTATACTAAACAAGAGTATGCTGCTCGCCGTGAATCCGCCAGAATCGTGAAGGAAGCCTTTTCCACCGGTTCTGCCTCACAACTCAATGCCCTGACAGATGAAAAGGAAGTACAAAGTAGCGGTTGGTTATTTGTGTGCGCTCCTTTGGAGCAACTTCAGCGCATCTTGTCTGCCATGCTCCCCCGCCAATATCTGGTAACGGACTACGTTACCCATCGTGCTGCGGTCATTCCCCAGTGTCAGATGGAGGAATTCATCTATCTATATGAATCCATGCCCTACAACATTGAACTGTTGAACCGTCCTTTGGAGGCTTATCTTCAGAAGAAACAACGTATTCGCATTACCGGTGGTATTTTTCATGGTAAGGAGGGGTGCATTATGCGGCTGCATCGCAATACAAGGTTAGTGTTCGCTTTTGGAAATATGACGGTGGCTATCAGCTATCTTCATGCTTTTCCGTTCGAGAAAGTGGACTAGTTTTTATAAATCTATCTCTTATTTCAATAATAGAATATATACCAATTAGTATGAGTAAGAAAGAAGAACTGAAGCGACAAATACTTCAGTTGACACGTGAATATTATAACGAAGTTCATAAAACTTCAAAAGTGTTTGAGCCGGGCAAAAGCTTTGTTAATTATGGCGGCCGTTACTTCAATGATGAAGAAATGGTAAACCTCGTTGACTCGTCACTCGATTTCTGGCTCACTGCCGGTCCTTGGGCCCATAAGTTTGAAACCCGTCTGGCAAAATGGCTGGGGGTAAAACATTGTGCGCTTACCAACTCCGGTTCCAGTGCCAACCTATTGGCATTCTATACACTGACTTCCCCCAAATTAGGAGACAAGAGAATAAAGAAAGGTGATGAAGTAATCACAGTCGCTTGCGGCTTTCCTACCACGGTAACTCCTATTATACAATATGGTGCGGTTCCTGTTTTTGTGGATATCACGATTCCAGAGTACGATATTGACGTCACCCGGCTGGAAGAAGCCTTTTCAGACAAGACAAAGGCCGTAATGATCGCCCATTCATTGGGAAATCCTTTCAATCTTGAAGCAGTCAAAGCATTCTGTGACAAACACGGACTATGGCTGGTAGAAGACAATTGTGACGCCTTAGGATCTGAATATACCATTGACGGAGTGACGAAAAAGACAGGTACATGGGGACATATCGGAACCAGTTCGTTCTATCCTCCCCACCACATGACCATGGGCGAGGGCGGTGCAGTCTATACAGATGACGCCGAACTAGACAAGATAGTCCGTTCTTTCCGTGACTGGGGGCGCGACTGCTGGTGCATAGGCGGTGTGGATAATACATGCAAATGCCGTTTCACAGGCAAGTTTGGTGAACTGCCTGCAGGTTACGACCACAAATATGTATATAGCCATTTGGGCTTTAATCTGAAAGTGACGGATATGCAGGCGGCTATCGGTTGCGCCCAGCTTGAGAAACTGGATTATATCGTAGAATCCCGTCGTCGCAATTTCAAGATACTGCGTGAAGGACTGGAGGGAACCGAAGGCCTGATACTTCCCGAACCGATAAAAAACTCCGATCCCAGTTGGTTTGGCTTCCTCATATCAGTAAAATCCGATGCCGGTTTTACCCGTAACCAGCTTAGTGAATATCTGGAAAGCAAGAAAATCCAGACCCGTAATCTCTTTGCCGGCAATCTGGTGAAACATCCCGCATTCGATGAGATGCGCTCTACCGGCAAAGGTTTCCGCATTGTCGGTGAATTGAAAAATACAGACTTTGTGATGACCAATACCTTCTGGATCGGTGTCTATCCGGGCATGACGGAAGAAATGCTGCAATACATGATCTCCACCATCAAGGAGTTTGTAGCTTCTCATAAGTAAAATTCAAAATAAACAAGACATGAAAGCGGTACTATTTGCCGGTGGTTTCGGTACACGTCTGAGCGAAGCCACCAATCTGATACCCAAACCGATGGTTGAAATCGGAGGGAAGCCCATCCTGTGGCATATCATGAAAACTTACAGCCACTACGGTATCAATGAATTCGTCATCTGTTGCGGCTACAAACAATATGTCATCAAAGAATATTTTGCCAACTATTTCCGTCATAATTGCGATATGACGGTAGATTTATCCAACAATACGGTGAATATACACGACAACCATTCGGAGAACTGGAAAGTCACCATGGTAGATACCGGGCTGCATACCCAGACCGGAGGCCGCCTGAAACGCATACAGAAATATATCGGCAACGAGCGTTTTCTGCTGACCTACGGAGACGGCGTTTCCGATATCAATATAGCGGAAAGCATCAAAGCACATGAAGCCTCCGGTTGTGCCGTTTCACTGACAGCCTACAAGCCGGGTGGCAAGTTCGGAGCCCTGCAGATCGATCTGGAAAGTGACAAGGTCTTGTCCTTTCAGGAGAAACCGGACGGTGACCGCAACTGGATCAATGCCGGCTATTTCGTGTGCGAGCCGGAAGTGTTCGACTATATACCGGAAAATGATGACACGGTGATATTTGAGCGCAAGCCTCTGGAACAATTGGCAAAAGACGGTAAGATGCACGCCTACCGCCATACAGGATTCTGGAAGCCGATGGACACCCTGCGAGACAATACGGAACTGAATGAGATGTGGGACAAAGGAACTGCTCCTTGGAAAGTTTGGTGACAAAATCGTGGATTGTTTGTATAATCAAAAAATAAATAGCGTTATTTGCAGAAACAAAAGATACAGAATGGACAAGGAAAAGAACATAGCGGAAGAAATCAAAACCAAGGACGATATAAAAAAGTTCTTTCGGAGAATGATTGAAGACAAGCAGGCGGTTGCTGATTGTATCCGTGCGGGTCGTCCTTTGTCCGATTTGAAAAACCGGGGTATTAAAATAGCCAAGTTGACCGATGTCCTCAGCTAACTGCTGCCCGGCTGATGCTATATTCTTTACCCAAGTCCATATCAATGAGACATCTCCTTATGAAGTTTTTTCATACGAAGAAGACACCGTCTATTTCATAACAGATGACGGCAGTGAATATCTTGTCGGTTTCATTGAAGAAACAAATATAGGAATTCAGCGTGCCTATCAGTTGTTTATTATAAAAAAAAGAAACGGAATACATATCGGTGCGGATGTGAAGATCGGGCGGACAGTTTCATCCATCGTTCATTCATTTTTTCGTAACCCTTCCAATATATTAGTTTATATTTGTGATACCAGTGACAAGCATCAGGCGGCTCGTGACCGGAAGTTTAAAATCTGGTTTAAACGGTATGCTTCCTTGGATGATCTGGTATTTGTCTCGGAAGTGATGGATGTGGAGGATGATTCTTATTTCGCTTCTATGATTCTTTCCAGACGAACAACTGATTTGTATCAGATACAGACAACTTTCCATGATTCTTTCCAAGATTTACGTTCTAAATTAGAATAATCATTTAACTATTTCTATTTATAAAAATCAACATGATAGACATTTTCCATGATTTCTATCGCGGGAAGCGTGTGCTTGTCACCGGTCATACCGGTTTCAAGGGTAGCTGGCTTTCCATCTGGCTGCACGAGCTGGGCGCCGAAGTTATCGGTGTGGCTCAAGACCCTTTTACGGAGCGTGACAACTTTGTGCTTTCCGGTATCGGGCAGAGAATAAAGGCGGATATCCGTGCCGACATCCGTGACGGTGAACGTATCAAAGAAATCTTCCGGCAGTATCAGCCCGAGATTGTGTTCCATCTGGCAGCCCAGCCTTTGGTACGTCTGAGTTATGACATCCCTGTAGAGACCTATCAGACCAACGTGATGGGGACTATCCATATTCTTGAAGCTATCCGTTTTACAGACAGTGTAAAAGTGGGCGTGATGATAACCACCGATAAATGCTACGAGAACAGGGAACAGATCTGGGGATATCGGGAGAACGAACCGATGGGCGGATACGATCCTTATTCCAGTAGTAAAGGTGCGGCTGAAATAGCCATAGCCTCCTGGCGTCGGAGCTTCTTTCATCCCGGAGCGTATGAAAAACACGGCAAGAGCATTGCCAGTGTAAGAGCCGGAAATGTGATAGGCGGTGGCGACTGGGCTTTGGATAGAATTATCCCAGATTGCATCAAGGCATTGGAAGCAGGCAAACCAATAGAAATCCGTAGTCCTAAAGCAATCCGCCCCTGGCAACATGTGCTTGAACCGCTTAGTGGCTATATGCTTCTTGCGCAAAAGATGTGGAATGAACCTGTGAAATATTGCGAAGGATGGAATTTCGGCCCGAAGGCTGAAAGTATCACCAATGTGTGGGATGTAGCCTCTATGGTGATAGAGAATTACGGAAGCGGTGAATTGAAAGACCTTTCTGTTCCGGATGCTTTGCATGAGGCAAAGTTGCTGATGCTGGATATCAGTAAGGCAAAATTTCAATTGGGTTGGGAACCTAGGATGAATATTGACGAGTGTATACAGCTGGTTGTAGACTGGTACAAACGTTATAAAGAAGAAGATGTGTATGGATTGTGTCTGGAAGAAATCAATAAATTCATCGGATAATGGAAAAAATATTTCTTATAGGTGGTAGTGGATTCATAGGAAAAAATCTGGTACGATGTCTGTCGCCTTATTATCAGATATCTATTTTCGACAAGTATATTGATCATGATTTTTTTGCAGATTATCCTTCTGTAAATGTATATCAACTTGACTTGGTAGCAGATAACATACCATCGGAAATCATTGCTCCCGATTACATCATCAATCTGGCCTCTATAGTGACCGCCGAGCGTGATTTGTCCTTGTTTGATGAATTGATATCATCCAATCTGAAAGTTCTCCTGAACTTATATGAACGTTTTAAAGATACCTCTTCATTGAAACTCTTTATCCAGTTCGGCAGTTCAGAAGAATACGGTTCAATAAGCTCGCCATTCAAGGAAGAAAACCGGGAATATCCCAATTCTCCTTATGCTTTGGTAAAACAACTGACAACAAATACAGCCTTGATGCTCCATCGTAATTATGGCTTTCCGGCAATGGTCGTCCGTCCGGGCAATCTGTTCGGACCGGGACAAAATAAAAATAAGTTTATTCCTTATGTAATAGACAAGCTTCGGAAAGGGGAGCCTCTGAATGTTTCTCCTTGCGAACAGAAACGCGACTTTATTTATGTGGATGATTTTGCCTGGTGTATAGGCCGACTTATTAAGAATTATCCTAGTGCGGTAGGTGAAATTGTGAATGTAGCCAGTGGAGAAAGTATTTCCTTACGAAATATTATTGAAATATGTAAAGCCGGTATGGGTAATGTCTCGCAGATTAATTATGGAGCATTGCCTTACAGAGAAAATGAAATGATGGATTTGAAGTGCTCTGAGAATAAGCTAGCATCTATCATCAGTCAAGAAGTAAATTTTAATATGAATGAACGATTAAACGAATATATTCAAAAACTATGAGATATTTAATAACAGGCGGATGCGGATTTGTTGGTTCAAATCTGGCCGCAGAGGTATTGCGCCGTGGTGAGGAACTTTATATTATCGACAATCTTTTTCGTTTTGGCAGTGCGGACAATCTGACTTGGCTCCGTACATTGGGGGAATTTAAATATTATCCTTTTGATGTTCGTAATATCAATGATGTAGAAACGGTGATTAAAGAAGTGAAACCTGATTATATATTCCATTTGGCGGGTCAGGTTGCCATGACCACCTCCATTGCCAATCCCCGTTTGGATTACGAAACAAATGCTTTGGGAACATTCAATCTCCTTGATTCTGTCCGTAAATACTCTCCTGATTCTGTCATACTTTATTCATCAACGAATAAAGTTTATGGGGATTTTGAATATTTGCATTTTAAGGAAGAAAGTACGCGTTACGTCTGTGAAGAATATCCTGACGGTTTCCCGGAAACTATTTCTTTGGATTTCCATTCCCCCTATGGCTGTTCCAAAGGATGCGCCGACCAGTACTTGTTGGATTTCCATAGGATTTATGGGCTGAAAACGATTGTGTTCCGCCATTCCTCTATGTATGGCACTAACCAGCATGCCACTTATGATCAAGGTTGGATTGGATGGTTCTGTCAAAAGGCCTTAGAAATAAAGAATGGTGTATCAAAAGAACCTTTTACGATATCGGGTACAGGTAAACAAGTACGTGACGTATTGCATGGTGAGGATATAGTGAACCTTTATTTTACTGCGAAAGATGTAAAGGAGGCTTATGGACAAGTCTTCAATATTGGTGGCGGTATAGAGAATAGTCTTTCTTTACTGGAATTGTTCGGAATACTAGAAGAAAAGCTGAGTATAAAAATGAGTTATAAGCAATTGCCTTGGCGTGAAAGTGACCAAAAGGTGTTTGTGGCTGACTATACAAAAGTACAGAGTATTGTCGGCTGGAAACCGAAAATTTCTAAAGAAGATGGATTGAACAGGATGTTGGATTGGCTAAAAATCTGATTTTTCGTGAAAACTCTTATTTTACTGTATCATTTGCTTGTAGATCATTTTTTAAACCATAGTATAGAAATTCGATATTGCTAGTTTAAATCTGAAAGAAAAAGATGTATAATAACAAGTACTTAACAATCTTAATTACAACGTTTAATCGTAGAGAACGATTATTGCGCACTTTACAACAGATAGAGCAGCAAGGACATTTTGAACAATATTGTATATTAATCAGTGACAATTGTTCAGATTATGATGTAAGAGATATGATTGATAAGGAGTTTAGGCCTCCTTTCCGGGATTTGGTGACTGTCCATAAATGGAACTTTAACATAGGGATGTCTAGTAATATTTCTGTGTCTTTTGCGTTAGTTGATACTGCATGGTGCTTATATCTGAGTGATGACGATATATTGTTGCCAGGAGCAATAAAAAGAATTTGCGAAGATATTGATAAAAATCCAGAGGCTATCGCATTAAAATATTCTTTGAAGGGAAGAAAATCTTATCCAGATAGAGTGTTGAACACAATTGATGATTTTATTTCTTTGTATGAAGAGATTCCTTCTCAGATAAATGAGATGTATTATCTGGTTCGGGTCTACCATTTGTCGAAACTTAAAGATTGTAAAATATATTATACAGATTACTCCTATACATATATATCATTTCTAATACCTTTATTATTTGGATTGAAAAAGAGATATGGGTATGTAAAGACATCGTCTTTTAATTTGATAGAATATGAAGTCTGTCCTCCAGGTGAAAATTGGTATTACAATGATAGATATATTCGGACTTTTTTGGGTATCTACTCTTTCACTGATTTACTTCTTTCTGAAGATAAGAAGACGAGAAATAGGTTAATGAAACTTGTAATGTCTTATCTTGAAATCTCACACGCTATAGAATGTTTGAAATATGCAGTAAGTAAAGGAGATAGAAAATGGTTATATAAGAAAATTTATAATGCATATTGTGTTGCGCATCCTATAATGCGCTTTTTCCCTAAAAGTATAACTTGGTATATTGTTATTTTCTGGAAATCATTTCGTTTTTGGAGAAGCCGTATAAAAAAATAGTAGTCTGGCAAATGTCTTCTGATAGAATAGTGAAAAATACAATGGTATTGTATTTGCGTACCTTTGTTACGCTAATTGTTTCGTTATTTACTTCGAGAATAACGCTTGATGTTTTAGGAATAGAGGGTTGGGGATTATATAATGTCGTTGGTGGCTTTGTAGCATTATTTGCAGTTATGAATTCTTCTTTGGGACTAGCTGCCCAACGTTTCCTAACGATGGCAATTGCTAAAGAAGAGAATGTAGGAAATGTTTTAGCACATTCTATACGTATCCATGTAGTTCTGGCAGTTGTGGTTATGGTTGTGGCGGAAATTATAGGGACTTATTATATCTATAATCAATTGAATGTACCTGTAAATAAAAGAACGTTGGCATTTTGGGTATTCCAAATGTCTTTGATTTCTTTAGCTTTTTCTACTTTGTCTGTACCTTTCAATTCACTATTGTCTTCATATGAGCGTTTGGATATATTTGCTTATATAGAAATTGGAAATGTTTTTTTAAGATTGGGTATTGTATATCTTTTGTATTTGTTTTCTGATAGATTACTGTTGTATGCCATATGTGGTGCTATAATATCATTTCTTATATATGTAATATATCGAATTTGCTGTTGGAGGATGTTTTTCTCTATGCATAGGCTACGATTTGAGATAAATAAAAAACTTTTAAAAGAAATGCTCTCGTTTTCAGGATGGACTATAATGAGCAGTATGGCATGGCTATGCAGAGATCAAGGATTGGCAGTCTTACTGAATGCATTCATGGGTCTTACTGTAAACGCAGCTTATGGTATGGCTCGTCAAATTAATATGGCTGTTACCAAGTTGACTCAAAATATTGTATTAGTATTTGTTCCTATTATCACTAAAAGTTATGCAGTAAATGATTTGAAAAAGACAGAAAAAACACTAATTGCAAGTTCAAAATTTGGTTCCATACTTATTATGCTGGCTTTTGTTCCAATATTCTTTAATATAGATTTTATTTTATCTGTTTGGTTGAAAGAAGTTCCATCTGGTACTGCTATGATTACAGTGTATATATTATTTATGGCAGTTATAATTTGTTTATTTGGTAATAATGCAATCGTGATACGTGCTTCTGGAAAAATTGCCTTTTTTGAAATATCCGCAAATGTATGTAATGTCATTTTTATGGTTGTCGCATATTATATATTGAAAGGAGGCGGTACTGTGGAAGTGGTATTGATGACATTATCTATTGTTACAGTTATTCAAGTATTAATTCAATTGATTATAGTATCTCGTCTTTTATCAATGTCCATCTTTTATTTTATCAGAGAAGTTATAATTAAATTAGTTATGGCTTTAACATTTCCCTGTTTGATATGTTTTGTACTGGCTTATTATTGTACTGGCTGGAATAAATTCATTCTTATTTTATTTCTTAATTCTACATTTTTTTTAATAAGTTGTTATTGGATTTACTTCAATAAACAGGAAAGGGAAACGGTTTTTGTAATAGCTAAAAAGATAAGAAATAAGTTTATAAAAAAACAATTAAGATGAAATATATTGTAATTGGTGCAGGGATTTCAGGACTATCTATAGCCCAGTTATTGTCTGGACATAATAATGTAACCATTTTTGAAGCAGATTCTCGTCCCGGCGGAATGGTGAAGTGTGATAGAGTAAATGGACATTTGTTTCATCGTACAGGAGGACATGTATTTAATACAAAACGTCAGGATGTTTTGGATTGGTTTTGGAAGCATTTTAGTCGTGAAACGGAATTTATAAAGGCAGACCGTAATTCTGTGGTATCGATGGGAGACGGACGTATCATCCCTTATCCTATAGAAAATCATGCTTATAAATTTAATGACAGGATGATGAAATCGTTTATAAACGATTTGATAGTCATGGCTCGTAAGGATAATGTAGAGCCTATGAATTTTGAAGATTTCTTGAAGCAACGTTTTGGTAAAACTCTTTATTATGAATATTTCCAGCCTTATAATGAGAAGATTTGGCGCAAATCATTGGCAGATGTTTCACTTTCATGGCTGGAGGGAAAACTTCCAATGCCCACTTTGGAAGAGATAATTTATAACAATTTCAATCATGTTGAAGAAAAACAGTTTGTTCATAGTACATTTTATTATGAAAAAAAGGATGGATCACAATTTTTAGCGAACCGGTTAGCTGAAGGATTGAACATTCATTACAATATGAAAGCTGATAAGATTGAAAAAACGACAATGGGATGGAAGGTTAACGGAGAGGAGTGTGACAGGGTGATTTTCTGCGGAAACATAAAAGAGTTGCCTGCGATTCTTTATGGTATTGATATAGAGCCTTATCGCGCAGATATCGATGCTCTTGAGGCTCATGGAACAACAACTGTTCTTTGTGAAATAGAAAAGAATCCATATAGCTGGATTTATATGCCTAGCCGTGATCACCGTAGCCACCGCATTATCTGTACAGGTAATTTTGCGGAATCTAATTGTGCTAAAGGGAAAATGTCAGCCACTATTGAGTTTACTGATTTTATTGATAAGGGTGAGATACTTGATAATCTGACTCGTATTCCGTTTTCTCCTCGCTATTTGTGCCATCATTATGAAGCGTTTACTTATCCTATTCAGAATAAGGATACACGAAAACACATTTCAGATTTAAAATTTTGTCTTGAAACATCAGGAATATACCTTTTAGGCCGTTTTGCTGAGTGGGAATATTATAATATGGATGTAGCAATGGGAGCGGCTCTTGATTTGTACAACAATAAATTAGTAAGAAAATTATGATAGTAGTCAATGTGAATGCAGGCTTGGCGAACCAAATGTTCCATTATGCTTTTGGGCGTGGACTAGAAGCAAAAGGATGGAATATCTATTTTGATCAAACTAACTTTAAGCCTCGCAAAGAATGGAGTTTCGAGAATGTTCAACTTCAAGATGCATTCCCTAATCTTGGGTTAAAAATGATGCCTGAAGGCAAATTTAAGTGGATATGTGTTAATAATACTAATAAACTATCGAAAGGATTACATTTAGCCATGATTAATCTTCATAATTTGATCGGAGATGAAAAATATATTTTTGAGACAACTTACGGATATGACCCCGATATAGAAAAAGAAATAACAAAAAATTGTATTTTGAAAGGATTTTGGCAATCTGAGAAATATTTTGCTCATTGTAAGGATGATATACGAAAACAATTCTCATTTCTTCCATTCGATGAAGAAAAGAATATAGTAATCATGAATAAAATGGTAAAAGAAAATTCTGTTGCTATACATTTAAGGAAAGGAGCAGATTATTTAAAATCAGAATTGATGGGGAAAGGGTTATGTGGGGTCGAATATTATATAAAAGCTATTGAATACATTAAAAAGAATATTGATAATCCTGTTTTCTATGTTTTTACAGATAATCCTGTATGGGTAAAGAACAACTTACCTAAATTTGATTACATACTTGTAGATTGGAATGAGGTAGCTGGTAAAAAGAATTTTAGAGATATGCAATTAATGTCATGTGCCAAACATAATATAATTGCTAATAGTACTTATAGTTGGTGGGGGGCTTGGTTGAATCCTAATCCAAATAAAATAGTAATAGGCCCGGCTAAATTTTTTAATCCTATTAATAATTTTTTCTCGAGCTCTGATATAATGTGTGAAGATTGGGTGAAAATTTAATAGATATTACTCCTTGCTCTATAAACAAAAAAATATGAAATCACTTGTAAAGGTTATATTATATATCTTTGCTTTTCTAGCTGCTAAAGTCTTCAGTATTAAACTGGCGCATAAATTTAAAATATTGCGTAGATATTTATATACTTACTGGGTAATCCAAAGTTTTAGAAAAACTGGCAAAAACGTAGCAATTGGTTCTTTTCAATATCTTAGGGAACCAGATAAGATTATTTTGGGCAACAATGTTACTATAGGACAGCATTGTGTCTTTGAATTATACAGTAACTATAGAAATCAAAAATTTACTCCATTATTATCATTTGGCAATAATTCTTCAATAGGTGAGTACAGTCATATCACATGTATAAATCGGATTAACATTGGAAATAATGTCCGAATGGGTAGAAAAGTTTTTATTACAGATAATTCTCATGGAACATCTAATTATGAATTGATGGACATTGCACCTAACTTCCGACCTTTATATTCTAAAGGTCCAGTTATTATAGAAGATAATGTATGGGTCGGAGAAATGGTTTGTATAATGCCAGGAGTTACAATAGGCAAATGCAGTATAATTGGTGCAAATGCTGTTGTAACTAAAGATATTCCGCCTTATAGTGTAGTTGTAGGTCCCAACGCTACAATAAAAAAAACAATCAAAAAATAGGACTAAACTAGTAAAATTATGAGAAAAATATGAAAGCAAGAGTTATAGCGTATTATCTTCCTCAATTTCATCCAATTCCAGAAAATGATAAATTTTGGGGAAAGGGATTTACAGAATGGACTAATGTAGGAAAAGCAAAGCCTTTGTTTAAAGGGCATTACCAACCTAGGGTACCGGCAGACTTGGGGTATTATGATCTTCGCAATGGCTGGGTTAGAGAAGAGCAAGCTAAACTAGCAAAGGAAGCTGGTATTGAAGGATTCTGCTATTGGCATTATTGGTTCGGAGATGGAAAAGAATTATTAGAGAAACCATTTAATGAAGTTGTAGATTTAGGAAAGCCTGATTTTCCTTTTTGTTTAGGATGGGCAAATCATGAATGGAGTACTAAAACTTGGACAGCCAATGGTTCAAGCAAGGAAACAATTGCAGAAATGACTTATCCTGGAGAAAAAGATTATATTTTACATTTTAATAAATATCTAAAAGCTTTTAAGGATAAAAGATATATAACTGTAGATGGAAAATTATTATTTGTGATTTTTGCACCTATGGATATGCCTGATTTTCCTCAGTTTAAAAAGAAATGGAATGAATTGGCTGTTCAAAATGGCCTTAAAGGATTTCATTTTGTAGGTGTAAGAGAGAATTTCACTGTGACGAATGAAACAACAACAAAGGGGCATAAATATTCCTTAGACGCATTTGATAAGAAGGCTACTAAACAATATAAGGATGTTCTCAATAGGGGCTTTGATGGTATTAATTCTAGAGGAAGCATTAGAGCAAATGTAAAATCAACATCATTAGTGATATATTATATAAAAAGATTTCTCATGAAATTAGGTATTAGGATACTTGTGAAGTGCCAATACAAAGATATTATTTCAAATTATTATGTAGAGCAGGATAGGTGGGAAAATGTATATCCTACTATTATACCTAATTTTGATAGAAGTCCTAGGTCTGGATGGAAAACAAATATTCTTTGGTATGGTTCGACTCCAACTCTATTTAAGAAACATATTATTCAAGCTTTAAATTTATTAGAAGGAAGGTCGGCAGAACATAAAATTCTTTTTCTACAATCATGGAATGAATGGGGAGAGGGAAATTATGTGGAACCCGATTTAAAGTTTGGACATGCCTATTTGGAAGTTTTACGTGAGGTTATTAGGTAAAGTCGTTCTTTTTTAAAAGAGGATATTAATTTCTTAATAAAATAAATGTTCGCAAGATTTTTAAGTTGGATGGTTAAGAAAAAAGTGACGCGAAAAAAGTGATGATAGGGAATTTTTATACTATATTTATTATATTATTTATTCTTTTAGGCTTATTGTTCTATGATTGTCTTGGAATCCAATTGATTGACGAATTATTAGTAGCAATACTTGCGCTATTTACACTTTTGGTTAGATTAAACTCTGATAAAAAATTTTCTAAAGAGATGGGAGCCTTTATTGTGATCTCATTGTTTTATCTAATTTATTCTATTATTCTCAAAATAACTTCACCAATTGCCATTTTATATGACTTTCAGCAGCAAGTAAAGCCTTTTGTCGTATTTTATTGTACTTCATATTTGAATCCTCAATTCAATAAAAGACAAATAAAAGTTATAAGTATTACTTGTATTATTACTGTAATTATTACAATATGCGTAATACCGCAAACAGTTGCGTCAATAAGTTTTATGGGAGGTCACATAACTTCATTAGCTTCTTTGACAATGGCTCTTTTTTGTATATTATATTATCTAAATCAGAGAAGAAGTTTACTACCAGTTTCTATTCTATCTTTAGGTCTTTTTTCCATGAGGGCAAAGTTCTTCGTCACATACGCATTTAGTATACTCCTATTTTCTTTACATAAAAGAATCAAACTTTTCAATATTAGAATATTAGTGATGTCAGGCATTCTCATTTTTATTTTAATTAATTATGTTATCTGGGATAAATTTAATCTGTATTTCATTCAAGGGACTGAAGGGGACAGTGGGGTAGCTAGACCACTTTTTTATATAACATCTTTTAAAATACTTATCGATTACTTCCCTTTTGGTAGTGGCTTAGCATCGTTTGCAAATAATGCTTCAGGAATATTTTATTCTCCTTTGTATTATAAATATGATTTATGGCAAGTGTGGGGATGTACGCCTGCTTATCCGGATTTTGTAGCAGATGCTTTTTATCCCAATTTAGCGCAATTTGGGATTGTGGGTGTGCTTTTGTTTTTTTATTTCCTGTACAAAAGATACAATGAGATTACACGATTAAAAAATGTGGATAGATATATACTTGGTTTAATTGTGCTTATAACTATTCTATTTGAGAGTGTTGCCGACACTATGATTTTATCTAATCGTGGTGTATTATTTTTTCTTATTCTCGGGATGTTACGGAACGATTTATTAAAAGATAATAGTTAATATAAAGATTCTATGGAAAAAGAGAAAATACCATTTATGGGTATAAGTATAGATAATCTAACGATTGATGAGATTATTGACAGCATATTTGAAATGGTAAAATCAAAAAATACTTCTCAAGTTGTAGGAGTTAATGTAGACCAATATTTGCTGACGAGGAAAAATGAATACTCAAGAAGAATTTTTAATGAGGCGGCATTAGTTTTTATAGATGGAAAGCCTATTATGCTAATGGCTAAATTACTTGGCTATAAAATAAGACAACGCATTACCGGTCCGGATCTAATGGAACTGCTTTGTAAAAAAGGAGCAAGGTATGGCTATAAAATATACTTGCTTGGGGCTGCTCCAGGAGTAGCAAAAAAATGTGGAGAGATTTTAGAAGCAAAATATCCGGGAATCAATGTTGTGGGTAGCTATTCTCCTCCTTTTGGCTTTCAAAAGGATAAAAATGAAATGGTTAAAATAGTTCACATGTTACGTGAATCAAAAGCAGATATGCTTTTTGTTGGTATGGGTTCACCAAAACAGGATATCTTCATTTATGAAAACATGCAAGACTACCAAATTCCAATATCATTTTCAATGGGGGCTGCTTTAGATTTTATTGCTGGTAATGTGAAACGTGCACCGAGGTGGATGATAGAATGTGGTTTAGAATGGCTTTATCGTGTATGGCAGGATCCTCAAAGATTATGGAAACGTTATTTTGTGCATGATATGAAAATTGTACCTATATTTTTGAGAGAATTATTAAAGACAAGAAAGAAGATATGATAAAGGTGTTAGTTATTGTGACTTCTCATTTTGGATTTGACGGTATTAGTAATGTGGCTACTAATTATTATATATATCAAGATCATACTCGGATTAAAATGGATCTGTTGACTATAAATGATATTCCTATAAGATTAAAGGTTGAAATAGAGAAGAATGGTGATTCTCATTTTATTATGAATCAACGAAATAAGAATCCTATAGGATATGTGAAATCGGTGGCTGTATTATGTCGGCAGAATAAATATGATCTCGTACATATTCATGGAAATAGTAATACTATGTTTGTGGATTTGGTAGCTGCACGATTGGGAGGGGTAAAGGTGAGAGTGGCGCATAGCCATAATACCAAATGTAATCATACTGTGATAAACAGGATGTTAAAACCTTTTTTTCGTATGAATGTGACAGATGGATTTGCATGCGCTGAAGAGGCTGGAATGTGGCTTTTTAAAAAAGGGGAATTTAGAGTAATAAATAATGGCATAGATCTAAATCGGTTTAAATTTAATGCTTCGTTACGTTTGCATTTGCGCAAAGAACTGGGAGTGGAAAACAAATTAGTAGTGGGGCATGTGGGTAGATTCAGTAAACAAAAAAATCATCAGAAATTAATTCACATTTTTAAGATGTTACATGAGAGGAGGAAAAATACAGCTCTTTTAATGTGGGGTGAAGGTGAATTAAAGGATGATATACAGCAAATGATATTAGATATAAATGCAGATATTCGATTGATGGGAACTACTACAGAAGTAGAAAAGTGGTTACATGTAATGGATGTTATTGTTTTTCCATCTTTGTTTGAAGGATTGCCTTTATTTCTCATAGAGGCACAGGCTTTGGGGGTAAAATGCATTGTGTCTGATACAGTGTCTCCAATGGCAAAAATAGTTGATAATTTTACATACCATTCTTTAAATGATACAGATGAAGGATGGGCAAAATTTATCATTAAAGAAACCATTTCTTTAGGACATATTGAAACTCATAATATGATAACTGAGGCAGGATATGATATTCGGAATAATTGTGAACAACTATTGGAAATTTATAATGATTTAATATATAGATAAAGATGAGTAGAATAGCAATTATTGGAGCAGGTATTTCAGGACTTACGGTTGCACAATTGTTAAAAAAACGCCATGAAGTAGTTGTCTTTGAAAAAGAAGCAACTCCTGGGGGGCTTATTCGTTGCCGTAGAGTTAATGGAAATTTGTTCCATATCTGTGGTGGACATGTGTTTAATAGTAAACGTGAGGATGTACTTGATTGGTTTTGGAGTAAATTTGAGCGCAGTGAAGAATTTACTAGAGCTGATAGAAATTCTGTCGTATTTATGGAAAATGGGAAAAAGATTCCTTATCCAATAGAAAATCACATGTATCTTTTTGATTCAGATATTCAGAAAGCCTTTATTGATAATCTAATATACATGGCAGAGAATAAAGGATATGAAGCTCAAAATTTTGAAGAATTTCTGCGTGGGCAATTTGGAGAGACACTTTATCAATTATATTTCCAACCATATAATAAAAAAGTTTGGCGTAGGGATTTGTCACAAGTTCCTTTGTCTTGGCTTGAGGGTAAATTGCCTATGCCTACGGTTGCAGAGATGATATACAATAATATGAATCATGTTGAAGAGAAGTCATTTGTTCATGCTACCTTTTGGTATGAAAAAATGGACGGCTCACAATATATTGCTGATAGATTTTCGGAGGGGTTGGATATCCGTTATAATTCGAATATAAATGTAGGAAGTAAAGCTGGTGGTGTATGGCATGTTGAGGGAGAGGACTTTGACAAGATAATTTTTTGTGGAAATATAAAACAGATGCCTGTATTCATTCAAGGAATTGATATGTCACCCTATATACGTCAGATCGAAAGTTTGGAATATCATGGTACAACTTCTGTGTTCTGTGAAATAGACAAGAATCCTTATAGCTGGATTTATTTGCCGAGCCGTCAACATGAAAGCCATCGAATAATATGTACCGGTAATTTTGCTCCATCTAATAATGTTGATAATAAAATGACAGCTACAATAGAATTTACAGATGAGATGTCAAAAGAAAATATTCTTGATAATTTGACTCGTATTCCACTTCATCCTAAATATTTGGATCATGAGTATCATCAATATACTTATCCGATACAGGATACTCATACTCGTGAAATGATTCAGTCATTAAAAGAATATCTTGCTCATTATGATTTCTATTTTACCGGTCGTTTTGCCGATTGGGAATATTATAATATGGATATTGCAATGGGAGCCGCTATGGATATGGTGAGTAAGTATAAATTGTAGATTCATATTTCAATATGCAGAAAAATGATATAGGGTATAGAAGTAAAAACTCCGTAAACTTCTTTCAGAAAAGGTATATTCAGTGGTTTAGAATCGCTTTCTTTTTGTTTGGTATTTGCTGGTCTTTGGCTATTAATGCTCAAATATGGGGAACAACAGGTCTATTACACATGCCAACGGCAGATATGGAAAGAGATAAAACATTTAAGATAGGAGGTAATTATTTGAAAAAAGGTACATGGGGAGGTAATTGGCCTTATGATACGTGGAATTATTATCTGAATATAACTATTTTCCCATGGTTAGAAGTTGGTTATCTTTGTACTTTGGATGCTTTTTCTGTAGGAGATTATCCTTGGAATAAGGATGGGCGTCATAATTACTTTAATAATCAGGATCGCTCTTTTCATTTTCGGTTACGCTTATGGAAGGAAGGATGGTGGAAAGATTGGACACCACAAGTTGTAATAGGTACTAATGATCCGGGTAGTCATGATAGTTATGGTGGTGGAAGTATTTCGACAGGTGGTGAACAGGGAAATAATAATTTTTTGACCCGTTATTGGTTGGCTGCTACTAAGCATTTTGAATTTAGGAAAATTGGTACATTGGGAGTACATGCTGCTTTTGTCATTGGTAATGCTATGTTGTTTGAACATTACAAGAAACCTGCGGTAGGTGTGAATTTTAAATTTGAATTGTCTAGTCACGAATTTCTGATAAATGCTTTGAATGGATTAAATCTTATGGCCGAATATGATGCGAGAACTTGTAATGTTGGCTTTGAGTACAGCTTCTGGAAAGACTACATCAATGCCATAGTAGAACTGAACCGTTGCAAATACTTTTCCGGTGGCTTAGTTTTCAAAATCCATTTAAAATAATAAAAAGCGCTCATTCATAGGAATTTCCAGATAGAATTCGTTTCTTTGCGGTCAGAAACCATAAAATCATCTTTATTATGTCATCCCGCTTTATAAATACTTTTTCCTGATAAATTTCAAGGAGGATGGTCTGGAAAGCAAGTTCCGTACCGATACAGTGGTTTCCGACCGGGACAGCGGTCGTGTGGTGAACCGGAATTTCCGTCAGATTTATCTCCAGTTTCCTTATTTTACGAAGGAACTGGACGAATGTTCTACTTTATCCGATAAACTAATGTATGCACTGAAGAATATGAACAACTGGAACAGAATGCCCGATGCGCTGAAAGAACAGGTTTTCAGCCATCTTGACCGCCTTGCCGCCAAAGCTCACCTGTCTGAGGGCGACCGTATCGCTTATGATAAGGCGGTGGACCGTTATAACGTGAGCCGTATTGTGGAAAATGATATCCGTGAACAGGCTATCGCGGAAGGAAAAGCGATAGGAGAGGCAGAAGGCCGTGCAGAAGGTCGTTTGGAAGGCCGTCTGGAGATCGCCCGTAAACTGAAAGACAGTGGCTTTTCCATAGCGGATATTGCCCGGATTGCCGAACTCTCGCCGGAAGAAATTGATAAGCTGTAACGGCGTGCACGAATTTCTTTATAAAGCAGTGCTCATTCGGAAAAAAGACTTATTCAGAATGCTACTGCAAAAAAATGATAATGAATGAGAAAGTGATATCTATAGCTTCCGGAAGTGTCTGTGATATTATAGGTGCGGAAGGAATATGTGGGAATCTGCGGTGTCAGTGACAGGGAACTGCATGATAATCTGGATGCCGAACTGCATGAGTTTGCTGAAGCGAGAGGAGTGTCATACGACAAGCTTTGTGACGATTTGAAAGCATATTATGACGGCTATCACTTTACACATCATTCTATCGGTATGTACAATCCGTTTAGTTTGCTCAATGCGTTCAAATATAAGGAATTCGGCAGTTATTGGTTCGAGACGGGTACTCCTACCTATCTGGTGAAACTGCTGAAGAAGCATCATTACGACTTGGAACGGATGGCCCACGAGGAAATGGACTCCCAGGTGCTGAACAGTATAGATTCGGAATCCACCAATCCTATTCCGGTGATCTATCAGAGCGGATACCTCACTATAAAGGGATATGATGAAGAATTTGGAATGTACCGTTTAGGTTTTCCGAACCGGGAAGTGGAAGAGGGGTTTGTACGTTTCCTGCTCCCTTTTTACGCGAACGTAAATAAGGTGGAATCTCCCTTTGAGATTCAGAAGTTTGTCCGTGAGGTGCGTTCCGGTGATTATGACTCCTTCTTCCGCCGTCTGCAAAGTTTCTTTGCGGATACTACCTACGAAGTGATCCGCGAGCAGGAACTACATTACGAGAATGTGCTTTTCATCGTATTCAAGCTTATCGGCTTTTACACCCAAGTGAAATATCATACAAGCAAAGGGCGCATCGACCTTGTCCTGCAGACTCACAAGTTTATTTATGTGATGGAATTCAAGCTGGACGGCACGGCCGAGGAGGCTTTGCAACAGATTAATGACAAGCATTACGCGCTCCCTTTTGCTTCGGACAGACGGAAGCTCTTTAAAATAGGGGTGAACTTCAGTGCTGAAACCCGCAATATCGAAAAGTGGATAGTAGAAGAATGAAAATATCGAAAGAAAATAGAGTCCGAAGAAAAGAGGTGCACACTGCTGCAATATCCGGTGAAACTTGGTACAAGATCCGCGGAATCTTGTACCAAAGTTTTTGTAATCTTGTGACGGGTGGCGGCTAGTTCCTTTGGACATTGCAAAGATAACTTCACGTCCGTGCGGCGTAATCTCTTCTGACCCCTTGGCGGATTGCAGGGAGTTTACGGGGACACGGGGACAGTGGGGACACCCCCTTTTTTCCTCACACACGTATGCGTGTACTTATAAAAGGAGGATAAGTTGGGTGATATATTCTCTTGCCGTCCACACTTACCGGTACCTCTTATTTGGTGAAACGTTTGCCCAAATGAGGACGGTGCTTTCGGTTATCCTCCCTGTCGTGCGTTTTTTTCAGAAGTTCCGGCCGGACATAATCCTGTGGGAAGGCAGGGGGAAAGATGATTTTCCCACCTAATTATATCGCGCGTGCGTGTGTGAGAAATTTGGAGTCTGTCCCTGCTTGGGAGAGCCGGTGTGAACTGCCATCTTTAAATTCTCAATTTTTAATCTTCCTCCGTATCAACGTTTCCTCGTCCTACGAGAGGAAACAAGCTCGTACCGGCTCCTTGCCGGAACGTTCCACGCCTTTGCCGGGATGATTTTTCTTATTATCCGCACTGTTGCTGTGGGAATCATAGACCGTTTGTACGTAGTTCATCGCCCCATGGGGGGTTTATTGCCGGTGGTGGCCGGCATCCGCTTATGTATTACCCAAACGACACTCTTCGTGATTACCAGCAGGAGATGAAGCTCCGCCTCTTTGAGGAGTGGGAGTTTCATCGGAATGTGATGGTGCAGATGCCCACCGGTACGGGAAAGACGCATCTGCTGGCCGCCATAGTGAGGGAATTCCTGCGTGGTTCCGGCAGCCGGGTATGGATTGTGGCGCACCGCCGGGAGCTGGTGGATCAGATAGAGGAAACCGTGTCCCGGCACGGGATGAGCAAAGAGGACGGAAGGGTGAGGGTGATGTCCATCCAGTGGTTGTCACGAAACCGGAAGGATATGTACGAAGAACCGGAGTTGATCGTTATCGACGAGGCGCATCACGCCCTGGCGGAAACCTACCGGATACTTTGGGAGAACTATCCGGAGGCAAGGAAACTGGGCATGACTGCCACTCCCTGCCGGCTGAACGGCAAGGGATTCATGGACTTGTTCGACAGCCTGATCACCTCGTGGACTGTCGCGGAATTCATCGGAAAAGGGTGGTTGTCATCCTTTGACTATGTGTCCATCCGTGCGAACAGCAGGGAACAGCGATTGATAGACTCGCTGAAGAAACGGGGTGCGGACGGGGACTACCAGGTAAAGGAGATGAACGAGGTACTGAACCGGGAGACAAGTATCGGCCGGCTGTATGAGAGCGTGGAACGATATGCCCACGGAAAGAAAGGAATCGTATATGCTGTCAGCATCGCCCATGCCCGCCGGATAGCGGCTTGTTATAGCGCACACGGGCTGGAGTCTGTTGCTATCGACAGCAGGACTCCGGCTTCGGAACGCAAGGAACTGGTGGATGATTTCAGACGGGGAAAGGTTAAAGTGCTGGTTAATGTGGATATCTTCTCCGAAGGTTTCGACTGTCCCGATGTGGAGTTCGTGCAGCTGGCACGTCCCACGCTTTCCCTGGCGAAATACCTGCAACAGGTAGGACGTGGGTTGAGGAGATCGGCAAACAAGGAGTCCTGTATGCTGATAGACAATGTGGGTCTGTACCGCATCTTCGGTCTGCCTGCCCGGAACCATGACTGGGCGGCGATGTTCGAGGGACGGATGATTGGCAACGCGCTGTCCCGGGCACGGACGGAAGGCGGATTGTACCTGCCTGCTTTGTCATTGACGGACAGTGGCGGGCAGGAGGAGGAGGTATGGGAGATTGTTATGACTCACGACCGGTTGCTGGAAGCCATCCGGAATCGGGAGGAAGCAGAAGAGGGAAAGGAATCACAAGCCGCCTTGAAATCTTATCCCGACCGGCGGAGTAGCCTGTGGGGGCTGAAGCGTGGAAACAAGATAACAGTGTCTCCCCGTTATCTGCAAGTCTTTGACATTCAGGGAAACCGTGTGGCAGTCCGTTTGAAAGATGGACAGGCAGGAGTGGTGAGTGCCTCCGGGGAGCCGGAAGTGATACTCGGGTATTGTCGGAGATTGAAGTTCCTGAAAGAGGAACTGCTGGCTGTTACGGATACTGCCGGCACGGTTTCCTACATGGACATGAAAACAGGCCGCACTTACCGGGAGAAGCCGGTGGTGTTTTCCTACGGCGGTGTGAAATTGCTGAGGGTAGGGGAGACTTTCCATAGCCGTACAAAAAAAGCATACGCCTCCATGAACGGGTTGCATAAAGACAGCATCTGCTTTTATGAATATTACTTGAAGATACCGGATTATCGCGTACCGAAGTCCTGCAAGCTGGTGGATTCCGTGTGGTCCACGGTGTTTGATGTGTTCGCCTGCTTGTTGGCAGGGGATGACGAGGAAGTTTATTGGTGCTGCGGCCGTCTGGCCGACCGGAGCATCGTGGTGATGGACGGGGCTGGAAGGTATTACCATGTGGAAAAAGGAAAGAGGAAGCGGTACATTGCCACTAACCTTCCCAGACCCGGTGAGCAGGACTTCGACACGGCTGTAAAGAAGCTGAAAGAGGAAGCCGGACAGCGGGCGGAGGAAACGGACCGGCAGAAGAGAAGGAACGAGGAAGCGAAAAGGCGGAAGAGGCTGGAGGAGATAAGAGATGCCCTTCCGTACCGTATGGGCATGAAATGGGGCTTGAAACTGGGGGAACGTATCATCGTTCCTCCCAAATACAGAAAGATTCTTCCTCCTGTGGGCGTTTATTGTGCTTTTGAAGAGAGCGCCTGCCGGTGGGGGGTGATGGCACTGGACGGGAAAGTGATGGTGGAAGCCTGCTACCAGAAGGTAGATATAGAAAACAATGGCACGGTACACCTGACCATCATTCCCGGCAAAGTGAAGACCGTCAAACTGTAAGTGTTTCCGGAATGAAACACAAATGACGAGAATGACATAAATTAAAAATCAAGATAAATTTATGCCATTCCCGTCATTTGTGTTCTAAAAAAAAAGTGAGTATCTGCCTGAGTTTGCACATACATTCAGAAAGGTTTCTATTATTACAGAATTTTTTCCATAATAAGCGCCAATTCTTTCTTTTTTCACATTTTTTTTCTGTACTTTTGCGCTCAAATTTAAAAACCATTTTTTATAACCCAATATGGCAAATGTGATTAAATTACACAAAGGCTTGAACATCAACCTGAAAGGAAAACCCGTTCAGGAGTTCTTTGACGTGAAGCAGCCGGACATCTATGCGATAGTGCCCGATGATTTTCATGGCGTGACTCCGAAAGTCGTGGTCAAGGAACAGGAATATGTGATGGCCGGGGGAACATTGTTTGTTGACAAGAACCACCCCGAAGTGAAGTTCGTATCTCCGGTAAGCGGTGTCGTTACCAGCGTGGAGAGAGGCGAGCGTCGTAAAGTCCTAAGCATCTCCATTGCAGCAGCAAAGGAGCAGGACTATGAAGAGTTTGGAAAGAAAGATGTTTCGACTCTGACAGGAGAACAGGTAAAAGCTGCTCTGCTGGAAGCCGGACTCTTTTCATTCATCATTCAGCGCCCATACATCGTGGTGGCTGATCCGAATGCCCAACCAAAAGGCATCTTCGTTTCTGCATTTGACACTAACCCATTGGCTGCTGATTTCGAATTTGTTCTGAAAGGCCAGGAAAAAGATTTCCAGACAGGTCTGGACGCACTGGCAAAGATGGCAAAGACGTATCTGAATATCAGCGTAGAGCAGAAGAGTCCTGCACTGACCAACGCCAAAAATGTAACTGTAACTGCCTTCGACGGTCCTAACCCCGCCGGAAACGTAGGCGTTCAGATTAACCACATCAGTCCTATTAACAAAGGCGAAACTGTTTGGACGCTCCGTGCGGAAGAAGTGATCTTCATCGGACGCCTGTTCAATACGGGTCGCGTAGACCTTACCCGTACTATCGCCCTGACCGGTTCGGAAGTAAAGAAACCGGCTTATTGCAAGCTGAAAGTAGGAGCCCTGCTGACAGATATTTTTGCAGGACGTGTGAACGGAGGTAAAAACTTACGCTACATTAACGGTAACGTGCTGACCGGAACTTTGGTGAAACCTAACGGATTCCTGGGCGCACACGCTACAAGCCTCACTGTGATTCCCGAAGGAGATGACCAGCACGAATTCTTGGGCTTTATCATGCCGCGTACCGATCAGTACAGTGCCAACCGCAGTTATTTCAGTTGGTTGTGCGGTAACAAGGAATATACACTGGACGCCCGTATCAAAGGTGGCGAACGTCACATGATCATGTCCGGTGAATATGACAAGGTATTCCCGATGAGCATTTTCCCCGAATATTTAATTAAAGCTATCATTGCCGGCGATATTGACCGCATGGAAGCACTTGGTATTTACGAAGTGGCTCCCGAAGACTTCGCTGTATGCGAATTTGTTGACTCTTCCAAATTGGAATTGCAACGCATCGTACGTCAAGGTCTGGACATGCTTCGCAAGGAAATGTGCTAAATAATTAAAAACTAAGAATTAAAAGTTAATGAAAGCGTTAAGAAATTATCTCGACAAGATAAAGCCAAACTTTGAAGAGGGCGGCAAACTCCACGCGTTTCGTTCGGTGTTCGACGGTTTCGAAACATTCTTGTTCGTACCCAACAGCACTTCGAAAACAGGAGTTCACATTCATGATGCGATTGACAGCAAGCGTATCATGTCAATGGTGGTTATTGCGTTGATACCGGCCCTGTTGTTCGGTATGTACAACGTAGGTTACCAGCACTTTCTGGCAGTAGGCCAGGAGGCAGGTTTCTTTGAAAAGTTTATTTATGGTTTCCTGGCAGTTCTGCCTAAGATTATTGTATCATACGTAGTAGGTCTGGGAATCGAATTTGTGGTGGCACAATGGAAGAATGAAGAAATTCAAGAAGGCTTCCTGGTATCCGGTCTGTTGATCCCGATGATCGTTCCTGTGGAATGTCCGTTGTGGATTCTGGCTGTTGCTACTGCGTTCTCCGTTATCTTCGCTAAGGAAGTATTCGGTGGTACAGGTATGAATATCTTCAACCCTGCCTTGATTACCCGTGCTTTCTTGTTCTTCGCCTATCCTACCAAGATGTCCGGTGATGCCGTTTGGGTAAGCACTGACAGCATTTTCGGCATTGGCGGCGGACAGGTAGTGGACGGTTTTACCGGTGCTACGATGTTGGGACAGGCTGCTACAGCCGCTCCGGGTGCAAGCGAACTGATTAATGTGAACGGTACTCCCGCTACCATGTGGGATATGGTTGTAGGTTTGATTCCGGGTTCTATCGGTGAAACCAGCGTTATCGCTATCGCACTGGGCGCTATCATCCTGTTGTGGACAGGTGTGGCAAGTTGGAAGACGATGTTCTCAGTCTTTGCCGGTGGTATCGTGATGGGACTGATTTTCAATGTATTCGGTTCTACTGATAACATGATGGCTCAGTTGCCTTGGTACGAACACATCGTATTGGGCGGTTTCTGCTTCGGTGCTGTGTTTATGGCTACCGACCCTGTAACTTCCGCACGTACGGAAAAAGGTAAGTTCATCTACGGTTTCCTGATCGGTGTGATGGCCATTGTAATCCGTGTGTTGAATCCGGGTTATCCTGAAGGTATGATGCTTGCCATCCTGCTGATGAACATCTTCGCTCCGCTAATTGACTACTGTATCGTACAGAAGAACATCACAGCCCGCGAAAACAGATTAAAATCAACTAACAACTAAAATATCGGACATTATGAATACCAATAGTAATAGTTATACTATCATCTATGCTTCGATAATGGTTGTTGTCGTAGCATTCCTGCTGGCATTCGTTTCTTCTTCTTTGAAAGAAACACAGTATAAGAACGTGGAAATGGACACCAAGAAACAAATTCTGGCTGCTCTGAACGTTTATGATGTAAAGGATGTCGATGCAGAATTTACAAAATATGAGATTAAGGACATGCTGGTTCAGCCGGACGGAACATTGGCTCCTAACGACGGAGCGTTCCAGACTTCTTATAAGGGTGAAATAGCAAACAACCGTCTGCACGTTTTCGAATGTAATGTAGATGGTCAGACCAAATACATCCTTCCTGTTTACGGTGCCGGACTTTGGGGTCCTGTATGGGGATACATTGCATTAGACCAAGATAAAGACACCGTATATGGCGTTTATTTCTCACACGCCGGTGAGACTCCGGGTCTGGGTGCGGAAATCACGACAGTTAAGTTTCAAGACCAATTCCTTGGCAAACATGTGTTGGAAAACGGTATTGTAGCTTTAGGCGTTGAGAAACATGGCAAGGTGGCAAAACCTGACTATCAGGTAGACGGTATCTCAGGAGGTACTATCACTTCTAAGGGTGTAGATGCGATGATTAAGGATTGCCTGAGCATGTACAATTCATTTTTAACTAATAAATAAGAGGAGGGTAAATAGAATATGAGCGCATTATTTTCTAAAAAGAATAGAGAAGTTCTTTTAACCCCGCTGGGTTTGAATAACCCTGTCACCGTACAGGTGCTCGGTATCTGTTCTGCACTGGCTGTAACGGCTCAGTTGGAACCGGCTATCGTAATGGGGCTTTCTGTAACCATTATTACAGCCTTCTCAAACTTCGTTATCTCCTTGTTGCGTAACACCATTCCCAACCGTATCCGTATCATCGTTCAGTTGGTGGTTGTTGCTGCATTGGTGACTATCGTTAGTGAAATTTTGAAAGCATTCGCATACGATGTAAGCGTACAGCTTTCTGTATATGTAGGTTTGATTATTACAAACTGTATCCTGATGGGACGTCTGGAAGCGTTTGCTATGATGAACGGTCCTTGGGAATCATTCCTGGATGGTATCGGTAACGGATTGGGTTATGCCAAAATCCTGATTATCGTGGCATTCTTCCGTGAACTGCTGGGTGCAGGTACACTGTTCGGCTTCCAAGTTATCCCGCAGGCTGTTTATGACTTGGGCTACTTGAACAACGGCTTGATGTTGATGCCTCCTATGGCGTTGATTATCTGCGCTTGTATCATCTGGTACCAACGTGCAAAACACAAAGAATTGCAGGAAAGTAATAATTAATCCCCGCTATAAAACGAAAAGAATATGGAATATTTAAGTTTGTTTGTAAAGTCCATCTTTGTGGACAATATGATTTTCGCATACTTCCTGGGGATGTGTTCTTACCTGGCAGTATCGAAGAACGTAAAGACAGCCGTAGGTCTGGGTGCAGCCGTTACTTTCGTGTTGATTGTAACTTTGCCGGTGAACTATATGCTGGAAAATTACGTACTGGCACCTAATGCGCTGGTAGAAGGAGTAGACCTCAGTTTCTTGAGCTTTATCCTGTTTATTGCCGTTATCGCCGGTATCGTTCAGTTGGTGGAAATGGCGGTTGAACGTTTCAGCCCGTCACTCTATGCTTCATTGGGTATCTTCCTTCCGCTGATTGCTGTAAACTGTGCTATCATGGGTGCTTCACTGTTTATGCAGCAACGTCATTTCATCAACATTGGCGAGGCAACAACTTACGCTTTGGGCTCAGGTATCGGTTGGGCACTGGCTATTATCGGTCTGGCTGCTATCCGTGAAAAAATGGCTTACTCTGATGTTCCCGCTCCTTTGAAAGGTCTGGGTATCACTTTCATCACTGTAGGTTTGATGGCAATGGCATTTATGTGTTTCTCTGGTTTGAAAATCTAAAAGGAAAGGAATAAGACAATGGATATGAATTTAATATTAGCTAGTATTGGAGTATTCCTTGGAATTATCCTTCTGCTCGTTGTTATTTTGCTGGTAGCTAAGCAGTATCTTACTCCGAGCGGCAAAGTAAAGATAACTATCAATGGAGAGAAAGAACTGGAAGTAGAACAAGGTTCAACTTTGCTGAACACCCTGTCTGTTAATGGTATATACCTGTCATCGGCTTGTGGTGGTAAAGGTTCTTGCGGTCAATGTAAATGCCAGGTTGTAGAAGGCGGTGGTGAGATTCTTCCTTCTGAAAAAGGACATTTCAGCCGTAAACAACAACAGGATCATTGGCGTCTGGGTTGCCAGGTGAAAGTAAAAGGAGACCTGGGCATCAAGATTGATGAATCTGTAATGGGTGTTAAGGAATGGGAATGCGAAGTAATCAGCAACAAGAACGTTGCCACTTTCATCAAAGAGTTTATTGTGGCTTTGCCGAAAGGTGAACACATGGACTTTGTTCCGGGTTCATACGCCCAGATTAAGATTCCTAAATTTGAAATGGACTACAACAAGGATATTGACAAAGACCTTATCGGTCCGGAGTATCTGCCCGCATGGGAAAAATTCGGCCTGTTCGGCTTGAAATGCAAGAATACGGAAGAAACAATCCGTGCTTACTCTATGGCCAACTATCCTGCCGAGGGCGACCGTATCATGCTGACAGTACGTATCGCTACTCCTCCGTTCAAACCGAAAGATCAGGGTCCCGGCTTTATGGATGTGAATCCGGGTATCGCTTCATCTTACATTTTCACGCTGAAACCGGGTGACAAGGTAACGATGAGTGGTCCTTACGGAGACTTCCACCCGATCTTCGATTCTAAGAAGGAAATGATTTGGGTAGGTGGTGGTGCCGGTATGGCTCCATTGCGTGCGCAGATTATGCACATGACCAAGACACTGCACACTACCGACCGTGAACTTCACTATTTCTATGGTGCGCGTGCATTGAATGAAGTATTCTATCTGCAAGATTTCCAGCAATTGGAAAAAGACTTCCCGAACTTCCACTTCCATCTGGCTTTGGACCGTCCGGATCCCGCAGCCGATGCAGCAGGCGTGAAGTATACCGCAGGTTTCGTTCACAATGTGATGTATGAAACTTATCTGAAGGATCACGAAGCTCCCGAAGATATTGAATACTACATGTGTGGTCCCGGTCCGATGTCTAATGCAGTCGTTAAGATGCTGGATAGTCTGGGTGTTGAACCTTCTTCTATCATGTACGATAACTTCGGAGGATAATATCAGGATCTCCTTTTATTAATAATGAAAATAAGCCCGGTAAAAGTGAACTTTTATCGGGCTTTTTCTTTACTTTTGTATAAAACGAAAATAAATATGATAGAGAACATACTAGCCAATTTGAAAATTGAGCGACTGAACCCGATGCAAGAGGCGTCCATTGATGCTTGGAAAGAGGGAAAAGACTTAATATTATTGTCTCCTACGGGATCCGGCAAGACGTTAGCTTATCTGTTGCCTTTGGTGCAGAGTTTGAAGCCTGGTATAACAGGCGTACAGGCTATAGTGCTGGTTCCTTCCCGGGAGCTGGCTTTACAAATAGATCAGGTATTCAAATCCATGAATACGCCATTCAAGGCTGTAAGTTGCTATGGCGGACGACCTGCCATGGAAGAGCACCGTACCATCAAAGGGGTGCAGCCATCAGTTATCATCGGTACACCGGGCCGTATGAATGACCATCTTTCCAAACAGAATTTTGATGCAGACACGGTTTCCATTTTGATAATAGATGAATTTGATAAATGTCTGGAATTCGGTTTTCAGGAAGAGATGGCGACTGTCATAGGACAGTTACCCGGTCTGCAACGCCGTTTTCTGTTGTCGGCCACCGATGCGGAAGAGATTCCGCAGTTTACGGGGCTGAACAAGACCATTAAATTGAATTTTTTAAATCCGGAAGAGCAGCTTACCCAGCGACTGCATTTATATAAGGTACTATCTCCGGAAAAAGACAAACTTGAAACCTTGTATAAACTACTTTGTACCTTGGGAAGCCAATCGACATTGGTTTTCTGTAATCACCGTGAAAGTGTGGAAAGGGTAGGAAAGTATCTTCAATCCAAGAAGTTTCAATGTGGCATTTTTCATGGCGGCATGGAACAGGATGACCGTGAACGCTCCCTATATAAATTCCGCAACGGAAGTTGCCATGTGCTTATTTCTACCGATCTGGCCGCTCGCGGACTGGATATCCCCGAAATAGAGAACGTGGTACATTATCATCTACCTGCCAATGAGGACGGTTATATCCATCGTAACGGACGTACCGCCCGTTGGGAAGCCGAAGGAAATTCATACGTTATTCTTCATGCTGAAGAAACACTGCCCGGATATATAGCCGATGAGCCGGAAGAATTCATATTGCCCCAAGTGCCTCCCAAGCCGTCCTTGCCCGAATACGTAACATTATATATAGGGAAAGGCAAAAAAGATAAAATCAATAAGATAGATATTGTGGGCTTTCTCTTTAAAAAAGGTAACTTGAATAAAGACGAAATAGGACGGATTGATGTAAAGGACCACTATTCTTTTGCAGCCGTATCTCGCAAAAAGATAAAACAAACTTTGAATTTAATACGAAACGAGAAGATAAAGGGCATAAAAACACTTATTGAAGAAGCCAAATAATGACAATTTGTCAATTCTCGAAATGAAATGATTAAAGAATAATTCAAAAAGATATTTTTTTTATGCTTTAGATCATTGTTTACTAGGGATGTAGTTACAAAATGAAAGCATAAAAATTCAGATTTAACTAATTTGAAAGAAAATTATGCGGAAATTCGTAAATTTATTAGCGATTTTTTTGGAAAACTGAAAATAATGTGTAATTTCGCCCAATGTAAGATATAAACAAATTGTATAACCAAAACAAACTTCAAATGAAAAAGCATAATTTCAATGCGGGACCATCTATCTTGCCTCGCGAGGTAATTGAGAAAACAGCACAAGCCGTTCTTGATTTTAATGGTTCTGGTCTTTCCATCATGGAAATCAGTCACCGTGCTAAAGATTTTCAGCCTGTAGTAGACGAAGCTGTTGCTTTGTTTAAGGAACTGTTGAACATCCCGGAAGGGTACTCGGTACTATTCTTGGGAGGTGGAGCCAGCTTGGAATTCTGTATGATACCTTTCAACTTCCTCGAAAAAAAAGCTGCTTACCTGAATACAGGCGTATGGGCTAAGAAAGCGATGAAAGAAGCCAAGGCTTTCGGTGAGGTAGTAGAAGTAGCATCTTCCGCTGAAGCGACCTATACCTATATTCCCAAAGATTATACGGTTCCCGCTGATGCAGATTATTTCCACGTCACAACTAATAACACAATCTATGGAACAGAACTTCATGAAGACCTGGATTCTCCGGTTCCTATGATTGCTGATATGTCATCTGATATTTTCTCTCGTCCTATTGACGTTTCTAAATATATTTGTATCTATGGCGGTGCGCAGAAGAATTTGGCTCCAGCCGGTGTTACTTTCGTTATTGTAAAGAACGATGCTGTGGGCAAGGTATCACGCTATATCCCTACTATGCTGAATTATCAGACTCACATTGACGGCGGCTCTATGTTCAACACACCTCCTGTACTTCCTATTTATGCCGCTTTGCAGACTTTACGCTGGATAAAAGCTAACGGTGGTGTAGCAGAAATGCAGAAACGTGCTAAAGAGAAAGCAGACATGTTGTATGCTGAAATAGACCGTAACAAAATGTTCCGTGGCACAGTAACGGATAAAGCCGACCGTTCTTATATGAACATTTGCTTTGTGATGAATGACGAATACAAAGACCTGGAAGCCGATTTCTTGAAATTTGCCACAGAAAAAGGTATGGTGGGTATTAAGGGACACCGTTCTGTAGGTGGTTTCCGTGCATCTTGCTACAACGCCATGCCGAAGGAAAGCGTTCAGGCTTTGATTGACTGCATGCAGGAATTTGAGAAACTTCATTAATAATTATGTTCACCACAGATTATACGAATTACACAGATAGGAACAATAAATGGAATCTGTGATAATCCGTGCTAATCTGTGGTGAATCTTTTTAATACAATAAGACCATGAAAGTATTAGTAGCAACAGACAAGCCGTTTGCAAAAGTTGCAGTAGACGGTATCCGTAAAGAAATAGAAGCAGCAGGTTATGAACTTGTATTGCTGGAAAAATATGGTGAAAAAGCCAAATTACTGGAAGCTGTAAAGGACGTTAACGCCATCATTATCCGAAGTGATATTATTGATGCCGAAGTATTGGATGCGGCAAAAGAACTGAAAATCGTAGTACGTGCAGGAGCAGGTTATGATAACGTGGATTTGGCGGCTGCTACGGCACACAATGTATGTGTTATGAATACTCCGGGACAGAATTCCAATGCAGTAGCCGAACTGGCTTTTGGCATGATGGTGATGGCTGTCCGCAATTTCTATAACGGGACTTCGGGTACTGAACTGATGGGCAAGAAGTTAGGTATCCATGCATACGGTAATGTAGGTCGCAATGTGGCTCGTATTGCTAAAGGTTTTGGCATGGATATTTATGCTTTTGACGCTTTCTGCCCGAAAGAAGTAATTGAAAAAGATGGTGTGAAAGCTGTTTCTTCTGCTGAGGAACTGTATGCTGCTTGTAATGTAGTGTCCCTGCATATTCCTGCTACGGCTGAAACTAAAAATTCCATCAACTATGAATTGGTTAACAAGATGCCTAAAGGAGGAGTATTGGTAAATACTGCCCGTAAGGAAGTGATCAATGAAGCGGAATTAATCAAACTGATGGAAGAACGCACCGACTTAAAGTATGTTACTGATATCATGCCGGTTGCCCATGCTGAGTTCTCAGAAAAATTTGCCGGCCGCTATTTCTCTACACCGAAAAAGATGGGAGCCCAGACGGCTGAAGCAAATATCAACGCAGGTATTGCTGCCGCCAGACAAATTGTAGGCTTCCTGAAAGATGGTTGTGAAAAGTTCAGAGTAAATAAGTAATCCAATAACCGCAGGGGCGGATTGAATCCGACCGAATGCATATAGCTTATGTTTTCGGGCGAATGCAATTCGCCCCTGCAAGTAAAATCTAATACCTTTATTTTTATGGCAATAATAAAACCCTTCAAAGGCATCCGCCCTCCGAAAGAATTGGTAGAACAAGTAGCTTCACGCCCATACGACGTACTGAATTCTGAAGAAGCACGTGAGGAAGCGAAAGGTAATGAAAAGTCACTTTATCATATTATTAAACCGGAAATTGATTTCCCTGCCGGAACAGACGAACACGATCCTAAAGTATATGAGAAGGCTGCCGAAAATTTCCAGATGTTTCAGGACAAGGGCTGGTTGGTGCAAGACGGAAAAGAAAATTATTATGTATATGCACAAACCATGAATGGCAAAACCCAATATGGGTTGGTGGTAGGAGCGTATGTTCCCGATTATATGAACGGGGTCATCAAAAAACATGAACTGACCCGTCGTGATAAGGAGGAAGACCGCATGAAACATGTCCGCGTAAATAATGCCAATATAGAACCGGTATTCTTTGCTTACCCGGATAATGTGGAATTAGATGCTATCGTTAAGAAATATACTTCACAACAGCCGGAATATGATTTTATCGCTCCGGGTGACGGTTTCGGACATTCATTCTGGGTGATCGACAAAGAAGAAGATATAACAGCTATCACAAAAGCTTTCAAAGCTATGCCGGCTCTTTATATTGCCGATGGCCATCATCGCTCGGCTGCTGCCGCCTTGGTAGGTGCCGAAAAAGCGCAGCAAAATGCAAACCATCAGGGAAATGAGGAATACAATTACTTTATGGCTGTATGTTTCCCGGCCAACCAGCTGACTATTATTGATTACAATCGTGTTGTAAAAGACTTGAACGGGCTGTCTCCGGAACAATTCCTGACCGCTGTCAGCAAGAATTTTGTAGTAGAAGAGAAAGGTATTGAGGTTTATAAACCGCAGGCTCTTCACAATTTCTCTCTCTATCTGGACGGTAAATGGTACAGCTTGACAGCAAAACCGGGCACATACGATGACAATGATCCTATCGGAGTATTAGACGTGACTATTTCTTCCAACTTGATATTGGATGAAATATTGGGAATCAAGGATCTTCGTTCCGACAAACGGATTGACTTTGTAGGTGGTATCCGTGGCTTGGAGGAATTAAAGAAGCGTGTGGACAGCGGTGAAATGAAAGTGGCTTTGGCCCTTTATCCTGTTTCTATGAAACAATTAATGGATATTGCCGATACCGGTAATATTATGCCGCCCAAAACAACTTGGTTTGAACCGAAACTTCGTTCGGGATTGGTTATTCATAAACTGAGCTGATCAATATAGAACACGGACAGAAGAACAAACCTGCATTTTCCCTCTCTGTCCGTGTCCGTTCATTTCATATAATTTTTTCAGCAGCTACAGGTGATATAAATTCTTTTATATTTGTTGATTAGGTATAATCTAAATAAATAGATGTTAGATTGAAAGAATAAAGCACTTTTCCTTTGTTTATTGCTAACAAATATCTAATTTCGCGCCGATTTTAAAGCGTGTAATAAAAACGATGATTAACAACAAGACTAAAGGATTTCTCCTTGGGGCAATCGCAGCAGCCAGCTACGGCATGAACCCACTGTTCACCCTTCCTCTTTATAGTGCAGGAATGAGCGTAGACTCGGTATTATTTTATCGCTATGCACTGGCTATAGTTGTACTAGGTATCATGATGAAGATGCAGAAACAATCTTTTGCCATTAAGAAAGCGGATGTGCTGCCACTTTGCATCATGGGGTTGCTGTTCTCATTCTCTTCCCTGTTTCTCTTTATGAGTTATAACTACATGGATGCCGGTATCGCATCCACCATATTGTTTGTCTACCCGGTACTGGTAGCTATTATTATGGCTGTAGTATTTAAGGAAAAAGTATCGCCGGTCACTATGTTTTCCATAGCGCTGGCCTTTGTGGGAATTTCCTTGCTTTGTAAAAGTCCGGGAGGACAGACACTCAGCTTGGTCGGGATTACTTTTGTCTTTTTATCATCCTTAGCTTATGCTATCTATATAGTTGGCGTAAACCGTTCTTCCCTGAAGGATATGCCTATAGCCAAGCTTACTTTCTATGTCCTGCTTTTCGGTCTGTCTGTTTATGTGGTGCGATTGAAGTTCTGTACGGGATTGCAGCTTATCCCTACACCCTTGTTATGGGTAAACGCAATTTCACTGGCTGTTTTTCCTACTGTTATTTCGTTGGTGACTATGACAAAGGCCATACACTACATTGGCTCCACACCCACTGCTATTCTAGGTGCTTTGGAGCCTGTTACAGCTTTATTCTTCGGAGTACTGATTTTTGGAGAGCAGCTGACACCGCGCATTATTCTGGGCATTTTGATGGTGATTACTGCCGTAACTCTAATTATAGGAGGAAAAACATTGCTGAAAAAAAGCAAGATTCGGTTAAGGCATACTGGCAAATAAGATCGGATTTTGTATCTTTGCCCTTGTAATTATAAATTTTCCACTATGAAAAAACAACTGATGCAATGGGCAGGAGTGGGAATGTGGATGGTATTTGGTCTGTCCGCATGTTCTCCTACAAAAACAGAAATCGGAAACCTGAATGTCATTCCGCAGCCCCAAGAAGTAAGTCAAGACATTCAAGCCCACCCTTTTGTTATTAATCCGCAAACCGGTATTGTCTATCCGGAAGGAAGGCAATGAAAAGTTGCAACGGACGGCAGAATTTTTAGCTTCTTATATTAAAGAGGCTACGGGAATTACCGTCCGGACAACAACTGAAGCCGTAAAGAAGAATTCCATAATCTTGGCGGTTGACAGTTCCATTACCAACAAAGAGGGGTATCAACTGGAGGTAACTTCTGAAAACATTCATTTGAATGGAGGAAGTGAGTCTGGGGTCTTTTATGGAATACAAACGCTCTATAAGGCTTTGCCATTGACCAAAAACAAACAGGTATCCGCTGCCATCCCGGTGGGAACTGTTAATGACTATCCTCGTTTCGGTTATCGCGGTTTTATGGTAGACGTGGGCCGCCATTATTTCCCGGTTTCTTATCTGAAACAAATCATTGATATGCTGGCATTGCACAATATCAATTATTTTCATTGGCATCTGACTGAAGACCAAGGTTGGAGAATTGAAATCAAGAAATATCCCAAACTTACGGAAATAGGTTCGATACGTCCACGTACGTTGATTGACCGTGAAACCCAGACCTATGATGAAACTCCTCATAGCGGTTTTTATACACAGGAAGAAGCAAAAGAGATTGTCAAGTATGCCGCTGACCGTTTTATTACTGTAATTCCCGAAGTTGACCTTCCGGGACATATGATGGGAGCTTTGGTTTCCTATCCGGAATTAGGTTGTACGGGAGGTCCATACGAGATTCCTTGTAAATGGGGGGTATTCCCTGATGTGCTTTGTGGAGGAAACGACCGGGCTTTACAGTTTGCTAAAGATGTATTGAATGAAATTATGGACATCTTTCCATCTCCTTATATCCATATTGGTGGGGATGAATGTCCGAAAGTACGTTGGGAAAAATGCCCTGCATGTCAAGCTAAAATTCGGGAACTGGGTTTGAAAGATACACCAAAACACAGCAAGGAGAATCAATTACAGACCTATTTCATGTCCGAGGTAGGCAAAGTTATTAATGACAGAGGGCGTAAAATGCTGGGCTGGGATGAGATGTTGGAGGGAGGATTGGCTCCAGGTGCCACAGTGATGTCATGGACTGGTGTCAAAGGTGGTATCGAAGCCGCCCGTCTGCACCATGATGCAATTATGACTCCTATTCAGTTTCTTTATTTCAGCAATCCTACTTACAATCGGATAAAAGGGACTAAAAGCCTTGAACGTGTCTATACATTTGAACCTGTTTCTAATGAATTGGCAGAGGATGAACGAAAATATATCATCGGTACTCAAGGATGTATCTGGACAGAATGGACGCGTGACAGTTTGAAGATGGAATGGCAAATTCTTCCTCGTATGGCTGCCTTGTCCGAGATTCAATGGACGGAACCGTTACATAAAAATTTCGACAGTTTTTTGAAACGTTTACCAGCTCTGCTGGCTATTTACCGGGATAGAGGTTATGATTTTCGTCAGGATATTTATGATGTGAACATTGATATCGTTCCGGCTCCCGATGAAGGAAAAGCCAAGATTGCTTTTCAGACTTTTGATGATGCGGAAATACATTATACATTGGATGGCAGCGTTCCCGATGTGCAATCCCCATTGTATACCGACACTATACAAGTGGATAAAGATGTTATCATACAAGCCATTGCAGTTCGTCCGCAGGGTACTAGTCAGATAAGTAAGGAGGAAATACATTTTAATGCAGCCACAATGAGACCGGTTACCTTGAATACCATTCCTCATAAATCATATACTTTTAAAGGAGGAAGTACCTTGATAGACGGATTATATGGGGATATGAATTATCGCTCAGGACGTTGGATTGGTTTCTACGGGACAGATATGAATGTGACCCTTGATTTACTTGAGCCTAAGGAAGTATCTTCAGTTTTTGTAAACACAATGTTGAACACAGGCGATGCTATCTTTGGTGCAACAGGTCTGAAGGTGGAAGTTTCTGAGGACGGGAAAAATTTCCGCAGGGTAGCCTCCGAAAATTTTCCCGTTGTGGAAAAAGGAACTAAAATGCAAAGCCGCAAAGACTCTGTTTCCTTTGATAAAGTAAAAGCCCGCTATATTAAAATCATAGCAGAAGTTACTCCGAAACTTCCCGCATGGCATTCCATGCCTGGCGAAAAAGCTTTTCTGTTTGTTGACGAAATAGGAGTGGAGTAAATTCGCCTTCGGAGCAATAGCTTTCTAAAGAACAAATACTAAACAAGAAACGGACATTCTGACAAAACAGATGTCCGTTTCCTTATCAATAACCCTTTCATGTATTTTCAAACTAGAAAGCTGTTCAAGAAAAAAATAGCGATAGAGATTCACTCTATCGCCATCATGTGACATGGAATGTCTAATTCCTTATGCTTTAGGAAGTGCTTCTTTTACAACCATAGTACGGTTTACATATTCTGCACCGTTCAATTGCTTGATAGCTTCTTTAGCTTCGCCATCATTAGGCATTTCTACAAAAGCAAAACCTTTAGAACGACGTGTTTCACGATCAGTAATAAGTTTTACTGAAGCTACTGTTCCATACTCTTCCATTACACCTCTCAAATCACCTTCCCTAACATTATAGTTAAGGTTTCCAATATACAAATTCATAAAATAAAAATTGATAAATAAATAATTAAGTAAACTTTGAATTTAAAAATTTAGTTAGAAGAATAGAAACGGTTCAAGTGTGAGATGAATTGAGTCAATCGAAAAAACTATCTTTTTATATTCCGTTGTCAAAGGAACGATAAATAATTGGATTATCCACTATATTTCTCTTTTTATTTTGATATTTTTTTAACCGGTGACTCTTTTTATACTTTTTAGGCTTAAAGCAAGAGCCTTATATCATTCATATTCACTAATTTTGTATTAATAGCTAACTTATAACTAAGATTTATATGATATTGAATGAAAGAGAAAGCCGCCATGAACATGTTCTGCATGTGGCCCGACAAATGATGACAGCAGCGCGTACTGCTCCCAAAGGAAAAGGTGTTGATATTATTGAAATAGCCATGGTGACGGATGGTAATATCAATATTTTATCGGAAATGATGGTGAAAATGGTTGCGGAGCATGGAATGAAATTCTTCCTGCGCGATGCGGAAAATATTCTGAATGCAGAATGTGTCCTGTTAATAGGTACACACGAACAGGCGCAAGGATTGAATTGTGGTCATTGTGGATATGCCACTTGTGTGTCTCGCAAAGAAGGAGTGCCATGTGCTATCAATAGTGTTGATGTGGGCATTGCTATCGGATCAGCTTGTGCCACAGCAGCAGACAACAGGGTGGACACACGGGTCATGTTCTCGGCCGGATTAGCAGCACAGCGTCTGAACTGGCTGGAAGGATGCACCCAGGTTTATGCCATCCCTGTCAGCGCATCCTCTAAAAATCCTTTCTTTGACCGGAAACCTAAAGAATAAATTTCTCTACTACCGCGGCTACACCATCTTCTTCATTAGAAAGGGTGATGTAGTCGGCGTTTTGACGGACTATTTCTTGAGCATTGGCCATTGCTACCCCCAATCCGGCATATTGTATCATAGAAAGATCGTTAAAACCATCACCAACGGCAATCATTTCTTCTTTTGTCATACCGATTTCTTTTAGCAATACGGCCAGTGATTGTGCTTTATCAATACCTTTAGGAACCAATTCCAAAAAATAAGGTTCGGAACGGAATACCCCCATACGATCTTTCAAATGTTCGTACATTTCTTTTTCAAGCACTGCAAGCCGCGTAGGTTCACCTACAATCAGACATTTGGCAATAGGAAATTTTATTGCCTCCAGAAAATGATCCACTTTCTTGGGAGTCATCACATTCAGAATAGCTTCTTTCAATACATATTCATCTTCCGGATATTCAGTCAATACATATTTTCCATCGTAAGTGACGATAGCAAAATGGTTGTCGGTGGCACATTTATACAGGTAAGGTAATATATCCGGATCGAGCACATTCTCGTACATCATCTCACCGGTTTTCCAGTCTATGATCTCACCTCCGTTATACGAAAGTATATAACCTTCGTATTTCTGCAGCTCTAAGATCTCAGCCAGTGGAGCCACACCGTATGTGGGACGTCCCGATGCCAAAACAATTTTTACTCCGCGCTTTTGCGCTTCGATAAGTGTACGACGTGTGTGTTCCGTTACCTCTTTCTTTTTATTGGTCAACGTTCCGTCTAGGTCTAAAACTAATAATTTATACTTCATATACTATTTAATGGAGTGCTTTTGCCAAATTCGCTGCAAATATAACGATTAAATTCATGGCTTTTTGCTACATTTGCTCAAAATAAACAAGAATCATGACAGAAATTTTATTAACCGTAATTATTATCCTGCTGATAATTAATATTGTAATCGCACTTACTAAAAACAATCGTCTGCAAACCGAACGTCTGGAAGGATTGCTACGCGAAGAAATGAAAGAAAACCGGGACGAACTGGGAAAAAATATTCGCGAACTTCGTAACGAACTGAATCAAACCTTGAATTATTCTATCCGTAATATGCAGGATACTTTGCATAAAAACCTGCTGACCGGTAATGAAATGCAACGGGAAAAATTTGAAGCAATGGGCAAGCAACAGGAAGCTTTGGTGAAAAGTACGGAAAAACGATTGGATGACATGCGGCAAATGGTAGAAGAAAAATTACAGAAAACATTGAATGAACGTATAGGACAATCCTTTGAGATAGTACGTTCGCAGCTGGAGAATGTACAAAAAGGATTGGGAGAGATGAAGGGTCTGGCACAGGATGTAGGAGGATTGAAAAAAGTTTTAAGTAATGTGAAGACACGGGGTACATTCGGAGAAGTACAATTAGGTGCCTTATTGGATCAGATGCTGAGTCCGGAACAATATGAGGCGAATGTCAAAACCAAGAAAAATGCAACGGAATTTGTGGAGTTCGCCATTAAACTTCCGGGAAAGGAAAATAATAATGATACTGTATATTTACCTGTGGATGCCAAATTTCCCAAAGATGTATATGAACAATATCAGGATGCATACGAAGCCGGAGATGCCGCATTGATTGAAACTTCATCCCGTCAACTGGAAATCACAATTAAAAAAATGGCAAAGGATATTCACGATAAATATGTAGACCCACCTTTTACAACAGATTTTGCCATTATGTTTCTGCCATTCGAAAACATCTATGCAGAAGTGATCCGCCGGACCGCGTTGGTGGAAATGTTGCAGAAAGACTGGAAGATAGTGGTTACAGGTCCTACCACCCTGGGAGCTATCCTGAATAGTTTGCAAATGGGATTCCGTACGCTGGCCATTCAAAAACGAACAAGCGAAGTATGGAATGTGTTAGGGGCAGTAAAGACCGAATTCGGAAAGTTTGGAGGATTGCTGGAAAAGGTACAGAAAAATCTACAGAATGCAGGAGACCAGTTAGAGGAAGTTATGGGGAAACGTACTCGTGCCATAGAACGTAAATTACGCCAGGTAGAAGCCCTTCCGGCAGAAGACAGCCAACGAATGTTGAGTTTGCCCGAACTGACTGATGATGAAGACGATGAATAAAAGGAGGATTTCAATATGAGCATGACGTGGGATTTTATTTTGAGATTGTTTGTGGCAGGCGCTTTGGGTACTGTTATTGGTCTGGATAGGGAATATCGTGCTAAAGAAGCCGGTTACCGTACCCATTTTCTAGTATCACTGGGAAGTGCTCTCATTATGATTGTATCACAATATGGTTTTATGGAAGTAGTGAAGATGGAGGGGATAGACTTGGACCCGAGTCGTGTGGCCGCACAGGTTGTCAGTGGTATCGGTTTTATTGGAGCGGGTACTATTATTTTTCAAAAACAAATCGTGCGCGGACTTACTACCGCTGCCGGAATTTGGGCTACTTCGGGCATCGGTCTGGCCATTGGAGCCGGTATGTACTGGCTGGGAATCTCAGCAACAATCCTTACGCTGATTGGTCTTGAGGCACTTAGCTATCTTTTTAAAAGTATAGGTATGAAAAGTTCCATGGTAGAGTTCTCTACAGACAATAAAGAAACACTGAACCGTATGGCCAAGAAATTCAATTCCAAGGAATACAATATTGTTTCCTATCAATTGGACGAAAAGAGGTTGGGAGAAGTAACAACCTATTATGTTACAATGGTTATAAAATCTAAGAAATACAATGATGAAGGTATGTTACTGACATTATTACAAGATTTTAGCGATATTACCGTTCACAGGTTGGAGTAAGCTTTTCCGGCTTGGTTCAAAAGCAGCGGGGGAGAGCTCTTATTGAAAGATTCTCTCCCCTGTGCTGTGATCATGCTTTTAATCGCATAACAAACATACTTCCTTCTCCCAGCTTACTGTCTACTGTAAGAGTACCATTATGGGCCTCGACAAAATCTCGGGAAATAGACAGGCCTAAACCGCTTCCTTGTACTTTAGTTCCGGGAACCCGGAAATAATGGTCAAAGATGCTTTTATGATAACGTGGATCAATCCCTTTCCCGAAATCCCGTACAAACATCTCAATGAATCCATCATCTGTTTGACGTGCCCCTATTACCACACGACCGTTTTCCGGTGAATACCGGATGGCATTGGAAAGAAGGTTGGTTAGAACCCAAGCTATCTTCTCACTGTCGACAAACAGTTTACCTATTTTGTCTTCAGGGTATTCCACTTCTATTTGAATATTAAATTTTTCAGCTTGTACACGATTGGCCTTTATTGCATATTCTATCAACTCTATAGGTTTGGTTATCTTAGGCTTCAACTGTAGTTTTCCTGATTCTACCTGGGTCATATTCAGCAACTCGCCGGTGATATTAAGCAGCCGTTCGCTATTTTCTTTGATACTGTTTGCCAAATCTTCCTGTTCTTCATTTAAAGCTCCGATACGCTGGTCTTCTAATAATTGCAGACTCATCATAATAGCCGAGATAGGAGTCTTCAATTCATGTGAGATTGTAGAGATAAACGTAGTCTTGGCCGAATCCAGTTCCTTAAATTCGGTTATATTCTTCAACATAATGACATATCCTTTTTTTTCCATAGTAACCCCATCTTTCCCTGGTTGGGAAATACTCATGTATTTTACTTGGAAAAAACTCTCTTTATTGTCCGCATAAATCTTCAGAGGTTCTTTCTTTTCTTTTTCCTTGTCTCTGACTGGTTCCCCAGGAATTTCCACCAATTCACGAATCAGGCGACGCAACAAATCATTGCGCAGGGAAATATCCTGTGCAGAGTGTTTAATAACTTCTTCACGCTTCAGGTTGATCACATTCAATGCTTCATCATTGATGAAAAGGATTTCCATATCATTATTTAAACCAATGATAGGCTCGTTGATACTGTTGATGATAGTCTCCATATATTTTTTAGATGCCATCATATCGGATAAAGCACTTGCATGATAATCTTCCAGACGTTTGGCCATGCGGTTGAAATTTTTAGATACTTCAGAAAATTCTTCACTATTGCTTAATTCCAAACGTTTTTTATAATTATGGTTCGCAATTTCCTGTATAGCGTTGGTCAATTCTTTAATAGGATTATCAATCGATGCAGGAAGACGCAGCCACATACCAATACCAATACATATACATGCGGCACCAACAACATATATCCACAATAAAGCCCGCTGTAATCCGGGACCTGCTGCCGGACTGTCAGGTTCCGTGGCGGTCAATATTTGCAAATTCACAACAGAAAGTACAACCAATAGTACAATCATTGCCACCAATACCCCTATGGCAAGGGTTAGTTTCGACTTTATATTCATAACTTTTATTTTTTATGCAAGTATAATCAAATCTATGTCTATTTCAGCTAAAGAGTTTAGAAATTTTCGATATTTGGAAAGACTGAATAATGCACCTGGCATTTTGAAAGTAGGATGCCCCATACAGACGGTTGTAATTCCACGTTGACGACAAGTTTTAATTATTTCTCCCATAATATCGGAAGATGAAACTTGGATAACTTCACCACCTAACTCGGTAACCAGTTTAAAATGGTTAAGTAAATGCCGCTGTGTTGCCAATGGAATACGTTCCGTACTCTCGGCAGGTGTCTGTACATAGAGGGCAAAAAAGACCGTATTGTAACGGGAAGCAAGCCGTGCCGCTTTACGGATAATATGTCGGGGAGTCCGTTCATTACTACTGATACATGCCAAAAACTTCTCGTGCCGGATGCCCTTTTCACCTGTTACAATTTCATTTTCAACTTTCTTCTCGACTCGAAAGGCCACTTCTTTTAGTGCCAGTTCACGTAACTGAAGAATATTCTCTGTCTTAAAAAAATTATTCAGTGCCAACTGAATCTTTTCAGGACGATAGATTTTCCCGGCTTTCAACCGGTTTATCAGTTCTTCGGCGGTAAGGTCTATATTTACCACTTCATCCGCATCCTGCAGCACCTTATCCGGAATCCGTTCTTTAACTTCTATACCTGCTATACCTTTTACGTCCTCATTCAAACTTTCTATATGCTGGATGTTAACTGCAGAAATTACGTTTATACCGGCATCCAACAATTCCATTACATCTTGCCAACGTTTCTCATTCCGGCTGCCCTCGATATTGGTATGTGCCAATTCATCTACTATAACTAGTTCGGGATGTAACTGAAGAATGGCATCAAGATCCATTTCTTCCACTTCCTTACCTTTGTAAAATATCTTTTTCCGAGAGATAACAGGCAATCCTTCCAACATAGCAACGGTTCCTGCACGTCCGTGCGTTTCAATATAACCTATCTGTACATCTACCCCGTTCTCCAACATTTCGTGAGCTTCTTGCAGCATACGATAACTCTTCCCTACACCGGCTATCATTCCGATATAGATTTTAAACTTTCCACGCCGTGAACGTTTAATCAAATCTAAAAAATGCTGTACACTTTCTTCTCTGTCTTCCATTTGTTACTTTATCATATTAGTGTAAATATAACAATTTTCCGTATATTTAATATCAGTCCTTTTATAACAGACAAAGAATATACCAATAAAACAAACGGCTTAGTTACAATGCCATAAGCGTGTCATTAAAAACTAAAGCTTACCAAAATGAAAAGGAACTCTTTCAAAATGAAACACTTTCTTAATCACTATAATTATTGCTGTTAGATCCCCTAGAATAGTTTATTCCTGCTTTTCTAGCTTGTGTATGTTGAAATTGGCGGGCTATTTTATATTCACGTTCTCCTTTTAGTAATCTGTATCCAGTTTGTTTAAACCAAAAGCTAATATTATTTTCTATACATTGCCGACGAATGTCCAATACCCAGTCATAATTACATATGCGCGCTTCTTTACCTGATTCTCCACCTACCACAATCTGTTCTACCCATGTACCAAGTTCTCCCTTGAAGTTTATAGCGGACAACAATGGTTCACAGATAATGATTTTATGCTTTACAGGAGCTGCTTTATAAAGAGGAAGACGGTAATCCACTCTTTCTTGATTTTCCATGGTGCAACAAATGGTAACATTATCATACCCGTCCCCCCAATCCGGAGGCAGACATTGGCTGAGCCGGTCTATACGTTTAGTTATAAACAAGAAATGAAGATCGTATCGTTCCCGCATCATTTTCCATGCTTCTATACGCCATTCATCGGCTTCTTCTATCAGAAAATCAGAGGTAAAACAAGTATAGACGAGATTTCCGGAAGGGATCTTGTAAGTCTTATCCTTTTTCCGCCTCACGGGCAGATTGAATTGTCCGGTTTTGGTTATTATGGAACTGTCTTTCCCATGTTTACTATCTCCGCGATATACATAACAATGCCGGCAACCTGTACTTAGCTTATGGCAGCCATGCCAAGGATTCCATAGAGAAGACTCCGGACTTATTCTATTTTCCATTCTGTTTGAATAAAATTTATCATTTTATTATTGTCTGCAAAGTTAGCTAAAGTCTTTTCATCATTTACATAATTCATTCCTGAATTTCTTCAAAAAGAATGGGAGTGTTATAGTTAATGCAAATGGATTAATGTACCTTTGCCGATATAATCAATTAAGCCACTAACAAGAATAAATTTTATAATGTAGAGTATAAAACAAAAAACTTATTATATGAACACAGACGATAGAAAATGGGAGATTATTGAAAGTGAATATCTTATCCGCCGCCCTTGGCTGACCGCACGCCGTGATCGGGTTAAATTACCTACAGGAGTTGAAATTCCTGAATATTATATTTTGGAATATCCTGATTGGGTAAATGTAATTGCTATCACCAAAGAGGGTAAATTCGTATTAGTACGCCAATACCGTCACGGAATAAAAGAAACACGTTATGAAATTTGTGCCGGAGTTTGTGAAACCGGAGAAGAACCTTTGCTTTCTGCCCAACGCGAATTGTACGAAGAAACAGGGTATGGTAATGGAAATTGGACAAAACTTATGACCGTCTCTGCAAATGCCAGCACCATGACAAATATCACTCATTGTTATCTGGCTACGGAGGTAGAACGAATCTCCACCCAGCATTTGGAAGAAACTGAAGATTTGACAGTGCATTTGCTGAGTGAAGAAGAAATAAAAGCGTTGTTATTGAATGATGAAGTAAAACAATCATTGATGGCAGCACCGCTTTGGAAGTATTTTGCTTTATATTCTCATTCATAGTTCAATCACCCAAATACATTTTCAGGGAGGATTTTGCCCTCTCTGAAAATGTTTTTTGGCTTAAAGGATAAAGTAATCTAGAACCACTTTGCCCATAAAATATTGGAGTTCTCCGGAGAATTGATTTTGACAGGTTATTCTAAATGTCTTTTTATCTGTTCCTTATCATTTCAACAAAGGTAATTGATTTAACATTTCTTTAATTCTGATAGCAATCCGTGGCATCGGTTCGGCAACGGTTAGACCTACTATTTCTTTTTCTTTGGCAATATCATTAATAACGCGGACCACTTCTGCCAATTTCATTCCATCGGGAACTACCCCTACGGCTGCTATAATTTCGGCAGGGTCGAGCACATCCATATCAAAATGAATTAACACGCGGGATGCTCCACATGATTTTAACCATTCATATATAGCATTACTATTTTGTGCTACATCTTCCGGAGTAAGATGTTTTATACCATATTGTTTCTGGCGGACTTTTATTTCATCACGTTCCCAATCACGCAATCCTACGAGCAGAATCTTTGAGGGGGCTATTTGGGCCGGTAGCTTGGAAAGGATTTCCTTGTCGCCTTTCCCCATGCAGGCAGTAACAGCCATGGCATGGAATCCGCTGTACATATCTCCGGGAAGTGTTATATCAGGATGGGCATCAATCCAAATCATTGCCACATCATCTTTATATTTCTCTGCAAGGTAGGTAAACGGAACGACACTGACAGAACATTCTCCTCCAAGAGTTACTATTTTATCAGGATCACTGATACGCAACAAGTCAAGAGCAGCTTTAGTCTGTTTCACAATAATGTCGCGGTCTAGTACACCGTCCTTTTTTCTACGTTCTGTAATTTCTGTTGAAATGGGAACTGTCAGTGTTTCTTGACTGCTGTCGGGAGCCAAGAAGTTAAGCAATTCTGCCCCTAAGAAGTATCCCTTTGATGCTGCTTCGGGATCTTTTATTTCAGTAATCCACCGAGCAATATCACCTCCTTGCCATTGCGGATAAATCAAACGAATTGTTTTTGTTTTCTTTTCCATACTTTGATTATTAATTGAATTTTTCTGTTGTGCATTAATAGAAATCACATTAACAGCCAGTAATATTATCAGAGATAACCACTTTTTCATTATATCATTATTATATATCCCATTATTCCTATATCTGAATCTGTCTGCAAATTTATAATTACCCGATGGTTTGCGCAAGTAGGGATAAATTAATCAGTATATGAATAATTTATCCCTATAACATGAAAAGAGTAGAAGCTATTCTTTCCATGTTATTTCAATATGATTAATTTTGCAGAAAAAAGAAGATTTATGTACAGAAAGAAAATACCTTTTGATATAGACTGCGGTGTGAAAATAGCGATGGAAGTGATTGGTGGAAAATGGAAAAGCTGCATTATTCAAGAATTGGACAAAGGCCCGAAGCGCCCGAGTGAACTTCATCGTTACTTTAATGATGCCAGCCCAAGGGTAATCAACCAACAACTGAAAGAACTGGAGATTCATGGCATGATACAGAAAAAGATTTTTTCGGAACTTCCTCCCCATACAGAATATTCCATTACAGAGCAAGGTAGAACACTGCTTCCCATTATTGAACAATTAGAAAAATGGGGAGATGGATTCCGACCGCAAATGAAGAAAATATTAGGAATGGAAGACTAAGTTCAACAAGATATGATTCTTTATCAATTCGGTTTTCTGATTGAAAATGAATTACTTTGTCAATTAGAAAACGTTTTAAAAAGAGGGTAATTAAAACTATTATCATAAAACAATTTAAAGCCTTATGGGCTGTAAAATTCCATTCATTAAAACGCCCACAAGAATATGCTTTGCTGCTCAATGTCTCATCTGTTTATCTGAATGAGGCGGTGAAAAAGACGACTGGGTATAAGTGCCTATGTACTGAAAAGCGCTTTAATGGAAATGCTTGATATATAAAAAAGCGAGTGCAGATACTCCTTGAACAGAATGTCTGCACTACTTGAATATGTTTTAGAAGGTCACTTTACTCTTCTTTCCACTAACCTTGAAAGGGATTTATTTTCTTTGCTATAAAAAATGCATATCCATAGTATTCTTTATACTTACTATATAATTCAGCTTCATGGCAGATGGATGCCATCAGTTTTTCAGCTGTTTTATTCCCTGCATACTTCTTGATAAACATTTCTTTGGCTTTGGCCTGCGGAACATAATAATGTTCTGTCCAGCAATTCTCCGGAAGAATGAACGTAGCAACGGGAATATATCCCGCTTTTTGTATTTGTACTACTTTATTAGGAATTGTATCTATTTCCGTGTAAGCATTCATCCAGAAATCATGAATCTCTGCCGGACGGTGATCGGTAAACCAGACACTTTCAGAAACGGCAAGGTATCCTCCCGGTTTCAAATAATTGCGCCACTCGTTCAATCCTCGTTCAAAACCGATATTATAAATAGCTCCTTCCGACCAAATCAAGTCTAGGGATTCTTTTTCAAAAGAAAGGGCATCCATTGAGCCGACTACACCTTTTACTCTATCTTGTAAATTTAACTTTTCGGCATTCCTGTTGAAGCATTCAATAAATTCCGGAAAGAAGTCGAGTCCTGTAATACTTCCCGGTGTATGTTGTGCCAATACCATTGTCTGACCTCCTGTCCCACAACCGAGATCGGCGATAAGGGATTGAACAGTGAGATTATTTATAAAGCTTAGTGCTTTTAAGGTTGCTTCGGGACTTCCGGGGCCTTGCCGGTTTGTATTTAAAAAGAAATCACAGATTAAATTTACGTCGAACTCTTGGATTGTATTATGATTATTATCGTTATTCATTATTGTAAAACATTGAGGCATACAATCCCATTATTTGTATGCGGATTAAAAGATCAATTATAAATAATATAAAATTGCTCTCAAAAGACATTCTGAGAATAAAAACGACTGGACAATCTATTCTATAAAAACAGATTGTTTACGACACCAAATCCGATATATGAGTTTTTAACATATTGCAAAGATACATTTATTTTATTGAATTGTAAATAGATTATTCATAAAAAGAATTATTCTTCTGTCCGATTCATTGAAAGTGATAGAAAATAATGTTTAAATTTAGTAAGGATTTGATCGTTTCCACTCTTTTAAAACCCTATTTTACGTTTCAAATAAATCATATCTTTTAGTAAAACCCCATTGTCAATGATAGGATGATCGTAATTCTCCGTGAAAAAATCTTTTATACAATGAGAATATTCAAAACCGCAACTTTTATAAAATGCAAGAGTGCCGGGAACGTCTCCCGTTCCCACCATCATCTGAGTATATTCTTTTGAGTAATGGTTTATCAGGTAATTTATTAGTTTTCTACCATATCCTTGTCGTTGGGCACTAGGGGTAACCGCTATATTCTTCAATTCACAAATTTTCGGACCTTCTTTTGTTACAACACAAACAGCTTTTATCCCGTTATCTTCCAATACAAACAAGTCACCGCGCTCCAAATATCGGTCTATCATTATTTCCTGTTCATCCCCAAGCAATAATAAATCCAGATATTGCTTTTTATTTCTAGATATTTTAACGATGTGATAATCCATAATATTATATTTATGACATTCTTGTCTTTATTTTCATAGACAGTACAAAATAGCACTATTTTAACGATTCCTGGCATATCGGTAAATAGCAGCCGAAATATCAGAGATGATCTTAGTATTCGTTTCCATATTTTCTTTTGAGTCTTTGACAAATACGGCTACTACGTATCGGTTCCCATCAGGTAGAATTACAAAACCAATGTCATTGATGCCAATGTATTCCCCCCGTTCATTCTTATCGGAAGTTCCTGTCTTATGTCCTATCTTGACTTCACTTTCGGGAAGGGGAGCAGGTAGTCTGTCTTTACCTGTCTCACACTCTATCATAATATGTTTTAGAAAATTTGTATATTCATTTTTCATGGAATCTTGAGTCATAAAAAGTTCCAATAGATTGGCTGCTTCCATTGGTGTTGTCCAGTTTTTGTAACAATCATCCATGTCTTGATGCATCTCATCTTCGGTAGTAGTTATAGAAACATCGTTTATTCCCAATGAATGAATGTATTCATCCACCACGTTTACACCACCTATATAATCGAATAAAATATCACAGGCTACATTGTCACTTAACTGCATTGTATAAGCTAAAAGTTCACTAATCGGAAGTTCCAAATTACCTTGGGGATATTTATCACGCAAAGGGCTGTATGTATCCGGTTTGAAATACCTTTTATCAAGATATAGGGAAGTGGAAAGTGGAATATGCCGTTTTTGCAGGTAATCACATACAGCCAATGCCTGATGAAACTTATAAACGCTCATCATGGGATATTTTTCGGCATTATTTACGGCCAGCGTATCTTCTCCGTCTAGTATCAGAGCCACTCCTATAGTTGCTTTCTTATCTTTAATAATATGTCGAATCTCTGTTTTTAACGGTTCTAAAGGGTCTTGGGCCTTCCTCTGAATGCATCCACACAGTGCTCCACAGAATATACAGATATATAAGAGTTCTTTTTTTATTAAAGAACTAAAAGAAGACATGGGTTTACAAATCTTTATTATATTCATAGCTCTTCTTAAATAGTATTTTATCATTCTATAACTTTCATATCATCATGTCCGGTCGCAGGCAACCATACAGTGAGGATATCCTCCATTTTAATTTTCAAACTACAAGTATTGGTGCAAGGGTGACAACCTATATAAGTCACATTCATCAAACCCTTATCTATTAAAAGCTGTACTCTTTTTTCTTTATCATAAATAAGGCTTAATACACTGACAGCACCCGGATAAGTATGAAGTAACCTTTCCATGTCTTCTGCAGAAGCAAAAGAAAGATGTGGGCTGCCGATTTGCCTTGCAACATTTTTTGCCGATAGCTTCTTATCTGCAGGAAGCATTAACATAAAATATTCTTGCCTTTTGTTGCATAAGAACAGATTTTTGCATGAAGTACTGCCTAGTTTATATGCTATTTCACTTCCTTCTTTCATCGTTATTATAGGAGAATGTTCCAGCTTTTCATAACCGATGCCTAAACGGCTCAATAATTCAAAAATGGTATTCTGTACATAACCTTTATCCATAACTATGTTCTTTATATCTCTATCCATGCTATATTCTTGGATATATCTACAAATATAACAAAAAACAGAGAACAGGAAATGCTGTTTCTCTGTTTTTTGTTTTTCGGCAAGGCTTTTCCTTATTTAAAGATTAGCCTTTTATCTTCTTCTGCAAATAACACAGCAGTATTTACCAGTGCCAGATGAGAATAAGCTTGTGGGAAATTACCCAATTGTTCTTTTGTTTCGAAATCAATATCTTCACTGAACAGACCCAAATGGTTTGAATATTGCAAAATTTCATCGAACAGACAGCGTGCTTCGTCTTTTTCCCCGATGACATAAAGTGCACGGATCAGCCAGAAAGTACAGATGGTAAAGGCCGAAGAAGGACAGCCAAAATCATCATGAGTATTATAACGGTACATCAACCCTTTGTGTAACAGGGATTTCTTGACGGCTTTCACTGTTTTATGATAACGAATATCATCAGCATCTATAAATCCATAAGGTTCCATTAACAGTAAAGAAGAATCCAAATCCAGATTGCCGTATGCTTGTGAAAAACTTTGTATTTCTTCCTTCCAGCCGTTTCTCATAACATCAGCTTTAATTGCATCAGCTTCTTCTTCCCAACGTCGGCTATTCTCATATTTATTCAGAATACGAGCTATGCGGGCTCCTCTGTCCAAAGCAACCCAACACATCACTTTGGACGAAACGAAATGCTGTCCTTCACCCCGTATCTCCCAAATTCCTTTATCAGGCTTTCTCCAATCTTCCACCACAGTCATCATAATGCTTTTCACCATTTCCCACATATCTTCTATTTCATCCAATGTACCTGGCATCAACCGGTAATATTGGTAAATCAAATCCATCAAATAGCCGAACGAATCATTCTGCCTTTGATGATAAGCATCATTGCCGATACGCACCGGTTTGGAGTTTTTATATCCTGAAAGATGGTCGAGTATAACTTCAGTCAATTTCCTTTCCCCACGAATGCCATACATTATTTGATAAGTGTCATGCTCGGCAACAAAAGTAGATTGTATGAATTTCATGAATTTGCGGGCTGCATCGGCATGACCTATTTTGAAAAGGGTCTCTATGGACATGGAGGCATCTCGCAACCAACAAAAACGGTAATCCCAATTGCGTACTTCTCCCACAGCTTCGGGCAGGCTGGTAGTAAGAGAGGCTAATACCGCGCCATTATAAAAGGACATCATCTTCAGGGTGAGTAAGCTACGCTCTATTATATCGTTGTAAATAGTGAACTTTCTTGTACGATCCGTCCAGTTCAACCAATAAACCAACGTGCGGCAATACTCCAGTTTCTCACGCTCTATATCAACAGGAATCACCTTTTCATTGTATGAAAGAAGAAAAAATTCATCTTTCTCTAATATAAATTCCTGATGGTTTACAATACCTTGCAACGGCAAAGAGGAATACAGATATTGTCTGTCCTTGTTGTTAGAAGAAGAATAGGTTTCAATATACCGGGAAGTTACATTAAAAAACGCTTTTCCACGAGCATAATCGGGAGCCGGATGGTAATTGACTTTAATGCGAGGACGACCTTTAATCCAGCGGATATAACGATAGACCTCAGCTGGACGATAATATTCCTTATTATCATATAACTCATAACAAGGCATAAAGTCGACTACCGCAAATTCGTCTTGTTCTGACACAAAAGTAGTGGAAAGAATATTGGTATGGGGAACATACGATTGGATGGTGTGATAGTCTTCTGAAACTTCAAAACCAAAAGTCCCGCCTTTTTCACGATCTAGAAGAGCTGCAAAAATAGAAGGTGAATCAAAATTTGGAAAACATAGCCATTCAATACTTCCTTTTTCGGAAATCAGTGCGGCTGTGCAGCAATTACCGATTACACCGTAATTCAAATTATCCATGGTTATTTTTTTTGTAATGTTAGTGGTTTATTATCCGTTTAAAAAAATCTATAGCCGATGATAACTGCCCTTTCAAACCACTTTTCAAGGCTGCTTTCACCATGCCTTCATCTGTCAGCCGTTGTAAAAACGGCAAGGTGTCTGTCTGTACGGGCAGATTGTAACGTGCACTCTCGGATGCTGTACCAATCTTTACAGTCACAGCAGTAACAGGTACGGCTTTAAACATATCATCATCCGTAGTATCATCTCCTATTGCCAAGATAAAATCATATCGGGTGGCAAGCAAAAGCCTGTTTACTTCTGAACCTTTGGTAAATTCGGGAGATTTTATTTCTATTACCTTATTACCCTGCATGATTTGCAAATTCTGTTTCAAGCAAATAGATATCAAGGAATTGACCAACTGTTGCGCACGTAATCTGCCCAACCATGCATCGGCTTCACGATAATGCCAGGCAAGTGCCGTTTCTTTGACTTCAAGATGGGAGCGAGGAGTCTTGCTGACAAATAATTTTAATATAGAAAGCAATCCGGGGCTCCATTCCTGCCCGTGTACATTCTTGTGCCATACACCATTCTCTTTATAAAAGGCCCCATGTTCGGCTGCAAAGGAAAGAGGCAGTGCACCCAACCACTTCTCTAAAGTAAAATGGTCACGTCCGCTGTTTATTACCACATGATTCAAGGGGTCGGCGGTCAGTTTCTGCAATGTATCCAGCAATTGTGGAGTAGGAGAGGCATCTTCCGGCCTTTTCTGAAAAGGGACCAGTGTCCCGTCATAATCCAACAAAATCAAACGCTTTTTAGCATGTAAGTATTGATGCTGAATTTCCTGCATATTCTGTGATCCTATTTTCTTAAAAAGCATGGTTTTGTTTTTGTGTGCCACTTCCTGCCATTCATTTACAAAATCGGCAGCCCATTTATTGACAGTCTGTACGGATACAATAGACTGCATACGGTGCATCCGTTCTTTCTGTTCTTCAAACGGCATTTCCAATGCCCGGCAAATGGCATTTTCTATCTGCTCCGTATCATTGGGATTAACCAGCAAGGCGTCGGTCAGTTCCACAGCGGTACCGGCCATTTCACTTAAAACCAATACACCGGGATTGTCTTGCTTGACAGCAACATACTCTTTGGCAACCAAGTTCATTCCGTCACGCAAAGGAGTTACTAATGCAATATCAGCTATAAAATACATAGCAGCCAATTCTTCGAATGAAAAACCATGATAAAAATAGCAGACCGGAGTCCAGTTCATTGTAGAATATCGTCCGTTGATAGAACCTATTTCCTCGTCAATCCGGGTTTTCAATTCGGCATAACTGCCTACATGATCACGTGAAGGAACTATGACCATAGCCAGTGTTACCTTGCCATGATATTCGGGATGGTGTTCCAAAAAAGAGGCAAATCCATAAAGGCGGTGCAAAATACCTTTACTATAATCCAAACGGTCTACCGATAGGATAAGTTTATGTTTGCCAAACAAGAGACGGGTTCGTTCTATAGCCTTCCAAACATTTTTTTGTTGTGACACATTGTGGTAAAGGTCATAATTTATCCCCATCGGAAGTGCATCAACGCGCACAATGCGACTGCCTATCCGGGTTTCATCCAAACTGAAATCTATATGGAGTACCCGTTCGGCCGCACTGATGAAATGACGCATATAGTCATGTGTATGAAATGCGATAAAATCGGCTCCTAACAATCCTTTCAGTATTTCGGCACGTTCAGGTAGAATTCGGAATAACTCATAAGATGGAAACGGAATATGATGGAAATAACCGATATGCAACTGGGGAAGCTCTTGGCGAAGCATTTCCGGAAGTAACATCAACTGATAATCTTGTACCCAGACCCAATCATCCGGTTCCACAAGGCGGATAATTTCCCGACAAAACAAAGCGTTAACCTCTTGGTAAGATTGCCAGAAACTTTTTCTATATAATGTATAGGCAAAGAAATAGTGACATAAAGGCCACAGGGTACTGTTACTGTATCCCTCATAATAGTTCTTATATTGTTCATCGGATAAAAATATGGGATGGAGATTCATTTCCTCCAACCGGTGACAGATATCCTGTTTTTCTTCCTCTTTGTCTGTACAGATTCCGGGCCACCCCACCCAATGTTTCTCGTAATTGCCCTGTAGGGAATTTAGTCCCGTTGTCAGACCTCCTTCACTACGTGAGAAAACAAAGGTATCTTTTTCTGCGACAGCCTTCACGGGCAGTCTGTTTGATATGATATACAATTTCATTTTTATATAATTCTTTTTTTCAATTAGATGACAAAAGTCATACCACTAATTTAAACATCTTATTATCAACATGATATATGTTTATTGATTAGTTTATACTTTTTCAATATGAAAGCCTTTTTTCTAAAATGGGAAATGAAATAGCTGAAAGATAAAAGTGCAATTTTTGTAATGGCATCGATTTTGATTTATATGGAGTATAACGCTATCGACTTATAGAAAAGGTAGCGAGCAAACAATAAGAAATAACTGATTAACAAACTAATAAAGATGAAACTAGTAAAAACATAGCTTTCCAATATGGAAATTTGCCTGTTAAAATGAAAAAGAAACTCCAAAAGAATAAAATGCAATAAAAAAATGAAAGTATATAATTTAGAAAATATTAAATCTGCCACCGAACTGAAACATTGGACTGAAGTAATTAACATGAACGAACGTTCTATTATAGTGCTCGACACTTTTACCAGCATTGCCCAAAAGCTGCAAGCTGTTTCTATTTCTTTATTCCATGTCGATATCGAAGAGGTTATGAGTCAATTGCAGGATTTTGAGAATGATTGTAGAAATTGGCTGGACAATCTTCTTTCCTCCGAAATACAGAAAGCAGAAGCTGCCAAAGAAATAAAAGTACACATCGATCAAATTTCCCGTTTATGTAATGAAAATCTGAACATCATTGACGATCATGAGATCATGGCTCACGGAGCAATGATATCCTCTCTTATTCTGTCACATTATTTAGAAGAATGTACAAAAAAGAACTTCATCTTGAACTCATGTCATTTCATGCGACTAGGGCTTGATCGAAAACCGGATATAAAGTATGTGAAAAAGAATGTAGAAGAACTGATGAAAGACTGTCCCGATGTTCACATTCTTATTACCCAAAGCCGTTTGTGTAAAAATGTATATGATGAAGTGGATTTCTTCCCACACATAGGAAATGAGTATTATGCCACTGTTATCGGGGCTGTATTCCATGCGGATGAAATTATAACATCCTTACATTCTGATGAAATTTGTTTCCGAGGTATGGAACATACTCGAACTCTTACATACGGTGAAGCCGAGAATTTTATTGATAGCGGCATTGCATTGCTTCATCCGGAATGTATTCCGCTGGCGCGCACCGCCGGTATGGCTATTGTATTGATAAAAACACCGAAAGATACATTACGAATATCATCAGAAAAAACAGGAACAAAAGTAAAAGCTGCTGTTTCACGCAGAGGTGTGGTCTTTGTCAAACTTCGTTCGTTGGGGATTCTTACTTCTTATCTATTTATTGGAAAAGTATTTGATGTGTTCGAGAAATATAAGGTTCCTGTCTATTTAGCGACTTCCTCTAATGTAAGTGTTTCATTGGCTGTGAAATGTAGCAACGACACATTACGCCTGATATATCGTGAATTACATAAGTATGCGGAAATAGGAATGGAAACAGAAATGTCTGTGGTCAGCGTTATTGGAGATCTAAATTGGGAAAAGCATACAGGGTTGGAAGCCAGAATTATAGAAACACTGAAAGAAATGCCGGTATGCATGATTTCATACGGTAGCAGCACTCACAATCTTTCAGTACTGGTACGGGAACAAGATAGAGAAAAGGCATTAGTGACACTGTGCAAAGCCTTTCTAGATATTCCATCAGAGAAATTTGATGTAATAAAGCAAACTCAATTACAAGACTCTTTTGTTATGTGACCTTCCTGAGTAAACAGAAGCAACAATTCGTCCGACAAGGTATTTGTTGCTTTTGTTTTTGATTAAATAAAACATTATTTTATCCTTACAGCGATTTGTACTTTATTGCCAATTCTATCACCTAAATTGTTATCCATACAAAAATCTGACTTATGAATTTAATAGAATTCTTTCCCTTATAAACAAAAATAGACATATAGTTGATTATCAGTCCTGAATAACCTTTTAAAATAGTTGCTGTTATCCATTCTTAACTTTAGCACAGAACAGGAAATAATAAAATGGATTTAAAGCAAACAAAGAACATCTCTGTTAAAATACTTTTTGTATATTTGCAACAATATGTTTTATCGTTAAAATAGTTGTAACAGAAATAATACACATAAAAGAAAAACAGAGTAAATAGAAAATGAAGCGAGTTATTAACCTGGACAATTGGAATAGAAAAGAGCATTTTAAATTCTTCTCGGCTCTCGATGACCCTTTTTGGGGAATTACTACGACTGTTGATTTCACAAGCGTATATCAACAAAGTAAAAATATGGAGGTTTCTTTTTTTCTTTATTCTGTGTACTTCCTATTGAAATGTATCAATGCAACTACTGCATTCAAATTACGTATAGAAAACGGAGAAGTAGTAGAATATGATAAAATCAATATTTCGCCCACTATCGGAAGAGAGGACGGAACTTTTGGCTTTGGATTTTTTGAGTATGACACAGATCTTTCCTTATTTATTGAAAATGCAGAAAAGGAAATACATAGAGTAAAAAACAGTGCCGGACTTTCTTTTTCCAAGGACACTGCAAGAGCAGATGTCATCCGTTATTCGGCTCTGCCTTGGTTTGCCTTTTCCGAGATGAAACATGCCGGTTCAATTCAAACAGGAGATTCTATACCCAAAATTTCCACAGGTAAGCTGATACAAGAAAAAAAGAAACTTTTGCTCCCTATATCCATCAGTGTCCACCATGGCTTGGTGGATGGACGAAATGTTGCCGAATTTATACAGAACTTAAAAGACGGACAAAACAATACATTATGATATGATTGCTCCCTCTTCCTATTCTAATAATAAAACATGAAAAATAAAATAGAATTTATCGCTTTTGATGCCGATGACACTCTTTGGGAAAATGAACTTTATTTTCAAGAGTTGGAACACAGATTTTGTCATCTTCTGAGGAAATATTTACCAGCTCCTTCCATATCAGAAGAACTGTTCAAAACAGAAATAAAAAATCTGCATATCTATGGTTATGGACTGAAAGGAATGCTGCTTTGCATGATTGAAACCATTTGCAAAGTTACTAATGGAGAAGGAGATCTCAATCTCGTAAAAGAGAAATCCTCCGATCAGGCCAGGAACTTCTGCAAAGGCCAATCATATTATTGGACGGTGTGCAAGAAGTCATATCAGCCTTGTGCGAAAATTATAAATTAGTATTGGCCACCAAAGGTGATCTGTTCGATCAAAAAAGAAAGATTTCTGCGTCCGGACTACAAGAATGTTTTTGCCACATAGAAATAATGAGCGACAAGAAGAATGCGGATTATAAAAGATTGCTTGATAATTTAGGGTGTAAGGCAGAAAATTTACTGATGATAGGAAACTCAATAAAGTCAGATATTATTCCCATATTGGAACTCGGAGGTTATGCAGCCTATGTACCTCATCATATCACTTGGGCACACGAACAATGTGAAGGAGAAGTAACGCACTCCCACTTTATTAAGTTGAATAACATTAAAGAGATACAAAACTATCTTTAGTTTTTGCCATATTCCATTCTCCACGTGGCAACTCTTTGAACAAAAATACCACATCTGGCAAGAATCAAAAAAAGATAAGTCACTCTAATACAACAAAAAGGAGAAATGCTTTGCATTTCTCCTTTTCATCAAAAAAATCACACATTTAAAACCCAATACTTAATCCGGCTATCAGATAAGTTTTGTCAAATGAGGGCGAAACAATAGCCTGTACAAACAAAGGCAAAGAAAAATTATCTGTAATATTAATGTTCTTGGAAGCTTTTAAAGCAATATCTGTAAAAGCAGCACCATCAGCATCATACATTCCTTTCCAAGGAGTGAAACCAACGGAAGGAGTGAGCGTAATTTCTGCCGGGCAAGCAATATTATAAGAAGCATTGATATAAGTGGAATAAGCACGATCACCGTCTTTGTTATCGTCTCCTCCCGCAAACATAGTAGACCAACTCAAGGTCAGAGGAAAGTTCTCGCCGAAATTATAAGCTAATGTTCCTTCAAAATGATGATCATGTTTATAATCCCCGTAGGGCATGGTGATGCCATTCCACCAATAGTCGGTTACTGTAATACCTAAACCGCCAATAGTATAGCTTAAATTGATGTCAAACTCTTGTGCACCGTCTGTCTTGGTCAGGCTCTGACTCCCCCAAGCAGATAAAGAAAGGTTGCCGTAAGATAATCCTAATGTAGGCTGTACAGAAAATCCTGAATTCTGGTAAGCGCCACGCCAAATGTAATCACTTACAAAATCTGCCTTAGCCGTTACGTTAAATTCTTGTGCTTTTATCACTCCAGGCAACAGTAAAGCCAGCACCAAGACCACTTTTTTCAAATTCCTTTTCATCTTAAAAAATTAAACTAATTAATATTCGTGTTTTACATATTTCTACTATTTCCTTCTTATTGTCTGAAAGGAAATATCCATTTTGAGTTTTTCTGAATCAAGATGCATCATTCAATGGTGATGCACGTCAAAGATCAAGAATCCATGTTATCAAAGCAAAGAACAATACAATGATAGCCACAGCTTCTAGAGCCGACAGGCTCTCGGTATCCAGGAAACTTCTCTTTTTCATGACGCACATCTTCCTAATTTAATGACTATATATTTTTATTATTTTGCCTTTTCTAAAGCAGCATTCAGTTTTAACACATTCACCTTCTCTGTACCGAACATGCCCATAAACGGTTTTTCCACAGCTTTATCTACAATAGCTTTTACAGTTTCCTCACTCATTCCGCGAGCTTTAGCCACACGTTGTACCTGCACGTATGCGCAGGCCGGAGTGATGTCAGGATCCAATCCGGAACCGCTGGCTGTTACCATTTCGGCAGGTACTTCCTTACGGCTCAAGTAAGGATGATGCTTTAAAAATGTATCAATCCGAGCTTCTACTTCAGCCAGATACTCCTCATTGGTAGGACCTTTATTGCTACCGGCCGAACTAGCCGCATCATAACCTTCACCAGCACATGAAGGACGTCCCCAGAAATAGATATCTTCTGTAAATAATTGTCCCACATTGGCTGCACCTACCACTTTTCCGTTAAGTTCCACAACCTCGGCATTGCCGGAATTAGGTCCGGCAAATTGAGCGAAAATCCATAAGACTAGTATATAGCATACTGAGAAAAACACACAAAAGACTAAAGTAAGTCTGAATGACTTTATAAAATTTTTCATTGTTATTTACTTGTTAAAAGAATAATCCTACTACTAAATCTATTAATTTAATACCCACAAAAGGAGCAATAACACCACCTATGCCATATATCAAAAGATTACGACGAAGCAAGGCGGAAGCTCCTATCGGTTTGTATTGAACTCCTTTCAATGCCAGCGGAATCAGAATAGGAATAATGATGGCATTGAATATAACTGCAGATAAGATAGCACTCTCAGGGCTATGCAACCCCATAATATTCAATGCAGCCAGTTCTGGAATGGAAAGCATGAACAATGCAGGAACAATGGCAAAATATTTGGCCACATCATTGGCTATGGAGAAAGTGGTCAGTGTACCACGTGTCATCAGCAATTGTTTACCTATCTCAACAATTTCTATCAGCTTGGTAGGATCATTATCCAAATCCACCATATTCCCTGCTTCCTTGGCAGCCTGTGTACCGCTATTCATGGCAACCCCCACATTAGCTTGGGCAAGGGCAGGAGCATCATTTGTTCCGTCACCCATCATGGCAACCAGTTTGCCGGCAGCCTGCTCTTTCTTGATATACTCCATCTTATCCTCCGGTTTAGCTTCGGCTATGAAGTCGTCTACTCCGGCTTTCTCTGCAATATATTTGGCGGTCAAAGGGTTATCTCCCGTCACCATGACTGTTTTTACCCCCATCTTGCGTAAACGTTCAAAACGTTCCTGAATACCCGGTTTTATGATATCCTGCAATTCTATAACTCCGGCAATTTTCTTATTGACACTCACCACCAATGGAGTACCTCCATTACTTGTAATGGTTTGAATGATATCTTCCGTTTCTTTTGGGAAAGGGTTTCCGGCAGACAAAGCTATCTTGCGGATAGCATCAAATGCACCTTTACGGATTTCTGTTCCATCCTTCAAGTTAATACCCGAGCATTTGGTTTCGGCGGTAAATTTTATCATATGAGCACCATCGGTATTCAAATTACGCATCCGTAAACCCGATTCACGTCCCAGTTCAATAATAGATTTACCTTCCGGAGTATCATCAGATACAGATGAGAGTAGGCAGGCTTCGATGAAAGCATGTTCATCCACTCCCTGAGCCGGATAAAAACGAGTAGCTTTACGGTTTCCTATAGTTATTGTTCCTGTTTTATCAAGAAGCAAAGTATCTATATCTCCGGCTGTTTCCACTGCTTTACCCGATTTGGTTATGACGTTGGCACGCAGAGCACGATCCATCCCGGCGATACCGATAGCCGAAAGCAATCCTCCGATAGTGGTGGGAATGAGGCAGACAAACAAGGACAGAAAAGAAGCAATGGTAATGACAGTTCCCGTATAATCGGCAAACGGTTTAAGGGTGATACACACAATGACAAAGACCAATGTAAATGCTGCCAACAGGATAGTCAATGCAATTTCATTCGGTGTTTTCTGGCGGGATGCGCCTTCCACCAATGCAATCATCTTATCCAAGAAACTTTCACCCGGCTGGGTGCTTACCATTACTTTTATCTGATCGGACAATACTTTTGTACCTCCTGTTACTGAACTCTTGTCACCGCCTGCTTCACGGATTACAGGAGCGGATTCGCCTGTGATGGCACTTTCGTCAATAGACGCCAGTCCTTCGATGATCTCGCCATCGGCAGGAATAACATCTCCTGCCTCACATACAAAAATATCACCTTTCTTTAACTGGGAACTACTGACAGTTTTCAAAGTCCCGTTCACAATCAATTTGGCAGGAGTCTCCTCACGAGTCTTCCTCAGGCTATCGGCTTGTGCTTTTCCGCGCGCTTCGGCAATAGCTTCAGCAAAATTAGCAAATAACAAGGTGATGAACAGAATTACGAAAACCCATAAATTATAAATAAATGAGCCTTGTGAATCATTAACGATAGAGTAGAGCATCACCAAGAACATAATAGCTGTACAAACCTCTACCGTGAACATAATCGGATTCTTAATCATCACTCGCGGATTCAACTTCACGAATGATTGTTTTATGCTGTCAATAACTTGCTCCTTCTGAAATAAAGAAGCTGATTTATTATCTTTCATATCTTCTATTAATATCGTTGTCTGTTATCAGAATTATAAACTCAAGTGCTCGGCAATAGTGCTTAATGCATGTACCGGGAAGAATGATAGTGCGGCAACAATAAAAATAACCGCAAATGTCATCACACCGAATGTCACTGTATCGGTTTGCAATGTGCCGGCGCTTTCGGGAATAAATTTTTTCTTAGCCAGAATACCTGCTATGGCCACTTGACCTACAATCGGGACAAAACGTCCTAATATCAGCACAATACCACAAGAGTAGTTCCAAAACCATGTGTTATCACCCAGTCCTTCAAAACCGGAACCATTATTGGCGGCACACGAGGTGTATTCATAAAGCATTTCACTCAGACCATGATATCCGGGATTGTTCAACCAGCCACCTTCACTTTCCACAAATGCAGGCGCATGAACAAACAGATAAGCAGCCAATGCTGTACCAACTAAAATGATAAACGGATGAAGTAGTGCTACAATGGAAGCAATCTTCATTTCACGTGCTTCTACTTTATGACCAAGAAACTCCGGTGTACGGCCTACCATCAACCCACTGATGAACACGGCGATAATAATAAATGTAAAGTAGTTCATCCATCCCACACCTACACCGCCAAACCATGTGTTGATCTGCATGTTCAGCATTTCCATCATACCCGAAAGCGGCATTGTTGAATCGTGCATACCATTGACAGAACCATTGGAAGTAACCGTAGTAGTAATACTCCACAAAGCAGTGGCGGCCGAGCCCAAACGTATTTCTTTACCTTCCATCGCGCCATTATCCTGCGCTATCCCCATCTCATCAATACGTGGATTACCACCCATCTCCTGACTGACATTGATACAAACTCCTACCAGATAAGCAAACAGCATGACACCATATATACTATAACCCAATTTTTTACGTTTCAGATAGAAACCGAATGCAAATGCCATCGCCATAGGTATGATAAGGATAGACCAACATTCCACCATATTAGCAAAATAGGTAGGGTTCTCCAAGGGATGAGAAGAGTTTACACCAAAATAACCACCCCCATTAGTACCCAATTGTTTGATAGGGACAATAGCCGCCGTAGGGCCTTGTGATACATATTGTGTAGTTCCTTCCATGGTGGTCACCTTCATTTTTCCGTCAAAGCCCATCGGAGTGCCTTGCACAATCAGGATAAAACCTACGATCAATGAAAGAGGCAACAGGACACGGGTACAACTTAATACCAAATAGTTCCAGAAATTGCCAATAGTCTGAGTAGTCTTTGCAGCCAGCGCTTTCATTATACCTGCCATGGCAGCCATACCGGTAGCGGCAGTAATAAACTGAAAGAGCATGATGACGAATAGCTGAGTAAAATAAGTCAGCCCACTTTCACCGCTATAATGTTGCAAGTTACAGTTCACCATGAAACTGATACAAGTATTGAATGCCTGATGCGCAGTCTGACCGGCATTTCCATCCGGGTTAAGCGGCAGCACACCTTGTGTAACCAACAGTACCATCCCCCAAAGGAACCAAAATAGATTTACCACCAGCAAGGCTCTCAAAAACTGTTTCCAGTTCATCTCCTCATTGGGATTGATACCACTCAGTTTGAACATAACCCGTTCAACGGGCTTCATAAAATCCGACCAAGTCTTTTCACCTTTATAAACTTTAGCGATATATTTGCCCAAAGGATAGCTAAGCACTATCAATAAGACAATTTGCGCTATAACACCTAAAACTTCAGTATTCATAACTCTTTATTTCTTAACTTACTTTTTTAAAACTTCTCCGGCTTGATAAGAACATACATCATATAGCCGAACATAATCAAACTAACTACAAATAATGCTGTGTACATAACTTGTTTCTCCTTTCTTTTTTTAGATCTTCTCGAACCAGTCTATACATTTAAAGAAAAGCCAAAAGCAAGCTATGCCGCTCAAGGTACAAACCGCAAATCCGATTGAAAATAAATCCATAATTCCTTTTTTTAAATTAATACTATTGTTAACTGCCACGCTATATGCCAATAGTGTGCCATTACTGGCAAACAGGAGATAAGTAATTGATTTATATACAGATATAACAACAAGAAAAAAGAGGGAGCAAAAGAAGATCTTTTCAAAATGAAAAGGGAAGGATATCAAAACAGGAGAATAATTGATTTATTTGCTGCCAAACTGCATAATTCCCCAATTTATTATATAGCTTTGTATAGAGGTTTTAATACAGAAAAACAGAAAGGAAAAATGAAAAAGATAAATGTTACCGTAGCCGATATCACTACTTTAAAAGTCGACGCCATTGTAAATGCAGCCAACAGTTCGTTGCTGGGTGGTGGCGGTGTAGATGGAGCTATCCATCGGGCTGCAGGTCCGGCGTTGTTAGCGGAATGCAAAACATTGGGCGGTTGTCCGACAGGGGAAAGCAAGATAACCGATGCATACAACCTGCCATGCAGGAAAGTAATTCATACTGTAGGGCCCGTATGGCATGGGGGAACGCATGGAGAAGCCGAAAAACTTGCATCATGTTATCGTACCAGTTTTATACTAGCGAGAGAAAACGGCATCCAAAGCATTGCATTCCCCTGTATCAGTACCGGCGTATATCATTATCCCAAGGAAGAAGCGGCACGTATCGCATTGAATGCCATCGGGGAAGAAATGGCACATGGCTATGAAGGAGAAGTGATTGTATGCTGTTTCTCGGAAGAAGATGCTGAAGTATATCGAGAGCTCCTGTCTTGCTGAGGAAAGCCACGGGGGATTTCTAAAATCCGTACTATACCGATTCCGTTTCCATCTTTGCTGAAACTGTGACGGACAGAAGAGTGTAGTAAGTGTTCCAGCTTGTGAAACGCTACCGTATGGTCTTTCATACCTGATACTAAGCTCTTTCTTCCTTATGGTTAAGCCCATTCTTACGGTTACATACTATAGTCGCCGGCATCGCTCCGTACAGTCCACTGCAATGGACTGTACGGACTGCCCCGGTGGACTGTACAGTCCACCGGAAGAAACTGTAGCAGAAACCATAAGAGTGGGCTTAGCCATAAGGAGGAAACGGCTTAATCAATGGTACTCAATAACTAAATACCGTATTCCTCTATTTTTCTATATAAAGTAGTCAAACCTATTTTCAATAAACGTGAAGCCTCAGTCTTGTTTCCTTTAGTATGTTGCAGAACTTTAGCAATATGACGTTTTTCCATAGCGGCCAGTTCAAACTCCGAATAATTCTTGCCGGAATAATCTTCCTGTCGGGTATTCTGTATTTCAATAGGAAGATCTTGTAAGGTAAGCTGTTTGTCGCAGACAATCATGCTGCGTTCTATCACGTTTCGCAATTCACGGATATTTCCTCTCCAGTCGGCAGCTTTCAAAGCATTCAAGAACTCCGGAGCCATCCCTTCCACTTGTTTCCCCAGTTTTTTTGAAAAGAGTTGGATAAAGCTTCCCGCCAAAAGTTCGATGTCTTCTTTGCGCTCACGAAGAGGAGGGAGGTGTATCTGAAAAACAGAAAGACGATAATAAAGATCTTCACGGAAATTACCTTGTTCTATTTCTTTTTTCAGGTCCCGATTGGTGGCGGAGATAACGCGGACATTCACTTTCGTCGGTTTCGTGTCGCCTATCTTGATGTACTCTCCCGCTTCGAGCACACGAAGCAATTTGGCCTGCAGCTCGAAAGCCATTTCACCTATTTCATCCAAAAAGATGGTTCCGTTATCGGCCACTTCGAACAGCCCCTTCTTATCTTTCATCGCTCCGGTAAACGAACCGGCTTTATGACCGAATATCTCGCTTTCAAGCAGATCTTTGCTAAAAGCAGAACAGTTTACAGCCACAAAAGCATTCTCTTTGCGAAGACTGTTGCGATGGATGGCTTGTGCAAAGACTTCTTTCCCCGTGCCTGTTTCTCCGGTCAGCAAGACTGTAACATCCGTTGCCGAAACCTTTCGGGCCAATGCTACGGCTTGTTGCATACCCTCCGACTTCCCTTTTATAGCGTCAAAAGAGAAACTTTGGGTTTCTTCTGTTTTCACTTTTTCCCCTACATTCTTTTTAGCCTGAGCCATAGCCCGGCTGATTAACGGAATAATTTTATTATTATCATCCCCTTTGGTGATATAATCAAAGGCTCCATTCTTGATTGCCTGCACACCATCCGGAATATTACCGTGGGCGGTCAAAAGTATCACCTCCAATTCTGGATAGAGTTTTTTGATGGTTGTAACCATATCCACTCCATTGCCGTCCGGCAAAAACACATCACACAACACCACTTGGGGATTATGTAACTTAAGTTGTTTCAATGTAGACTGGCAATCGGCTGCCTGGAATACTTCGTAACCTTCCAATTCCATCATACGCGAAAGAAGTTTGCGTATTTGCGGTTCATCATCAATAATTAAAATACTATCCATATATTTATTCTGTTTTGCGGGACAAAGATAGAATAAAATGAACGCTCGACAAAAGGATAATACTTAATTTCTGTTTTATAGAAAACGCTTTCTGATTATCTTTTTTAATCTCGGATTTTCTGAACCACTCCCGTAGGGAGTAAACAATAACAAGCTGTAAGAAACATATTTACTGATCAATTAAACTCATCTTATAATGAACCTTTTTATATTTTGTTTCGTTAAATATACCGGATGACATCTCAATTTACTTCCGTCAATTCCTCCCTATTCTTAATTAATTTAAACTATTATAGACTATGAACAAAATAGAAATAAAAGACTTATATCTTGTTTTCGGTCCGGAAAAGCAGAAAGCGTTCCGGATGTTGAAAGAAAGAAAAAGCAAAAATGAAATTTTAAAGGCGACTAATTGTACTGTAGCAGTTAAAAACGCCAATCTGACAATCAAAGAAGGAGAATTCTTCGTAATCATGGGGCTATCGGGTAGTGGCAAATCAACTTTATTGCGCTGCATAAACCGATTAATCAAACCCACAAAAGGACAAGTACTGATTAATGGAACAGATATTACTGCCGCATCTGATAAGGAATTGTTGGAAATGCGTCGCCGGGAGATAGCTATGGTGTTCCAAAATTTTGGTTTGTTACCTCATCGCAGTGTTTTAAGCAATATTGCATTCGGTCTTGAACTCCAAGGAGTTCCCAAACAAGAACGTGAGAAAAAAGCCATGAAGAGTATGGAAATAGTCGGGCTGAAAGGATATCAGAATCAGATGGTCGGACAACTTTCCGGCGGAATGCAGCAACGTGTCGGGTTGGCACGCGCTTTGGCAAATGATCCGGAAATATTACTGATGGATGAAGCCTTTTCCGCTTTGGACCCATTGATCCGCGTACAAATGCAAGATGAAATGCTGGCGCTGCAATCCAAAATGAAAAAGACCATCGTCTTTATCACGCATGATTTGAGCGAAGCAATTAAACTGGGTGACCGCATTGCCATTATGAGAGACGGAGAAGTGGTGCAAGTCGGAACTTCAGAAGAAATTTTAACAGAACCAGCCAATGACTATGTGGCAAGATTTGTAGAAAATGTGGACCGGAGCAAAATCATAACGGCAGGAAGTATTATGATAACCCGTCCCGCCGTAGCCCGTCTGCGTAAAGAAGGTCCCGAGGTTCTGATCAGAAAGATGAAAGAAAGAGATATTACCGTGCTTCCTGTGATAGATGAAAATGACAAGCTGATAGGAGAGATTACATTGGAAAGTGCCGCCATTCTTCGGCATAAAGGTATAAAATCAATCAAGGAAGCCGTACAAAGTGAAGTACATTCCGTTACGGAGGACACAAAGATTGAGGATCTGCTTCCCTTAATTACGAAAACCAATTCTCCCATTTATGTGGTAAATGAAGAACGCGAACTGAAAGGCTTGGTTCCTCTATCGTCCATCGTAGTAGAGATGACCGGAAAAGATAAAGAAGAAATTAATGAACTTATTCAAAACGCTATCGAATTATGATAAACATAGGAAAATATATAGAAACAGCCATCAACTGGCTCACAGAAAACTTTGCCCCTCTTTTCGACGCCATCAATGTTGGAATAGGCGGGTTCATAGATGGGTTCCAAAACATATTGATGTGGATACCTTTTTATGTAACAATAGCATTGCTGGCCATCCTGGCTTGGTATAAATCGGGAAAAGGAGTCAGCATTTTTACCATTTTAGGATTATTACTGATTTGGGGAATGGGATTTTGGAACGAAACCATGCAGACTTTAGCATTGGTGCTTTCGTCTACCATCATCGCTCTTATCATGGGACTTCCATTGGGAATATGGAGCGCAAACAGCAAACGATGTGATAAAATTCTGCATCCTATCCTCGACCTGATGCAAACGATGCCTGCTTTCGTCTATCTGATTCCTGCCGTACTCTTTTTCGGGCTGGGAACCGTTCCGGGAGCTTTTGCCACCATTATTTTTGCCATGCCTCCCGTAGTGCGTCTGACCAGCCTGGGTATCAAGCAAGTACCGAAGAATGTTATAGAAGCTTCGCGCTCTTTTGGTGCGACACCTATGCAATTATTATTCAAGGTACAATTACCGCTGGCATTGCCCACCATCATGACCGGTATAAACCAGACAATCCTAATGTCGCTCTCCATGGTGGTCATTGCCGCTATGATTGCAGCCGGAGGGTTAGGGGAAATCGTATTGAAAGGTATCACGCAGATGAAAATAGGTTTAGGTTTCGAAGGCGGTATCGCAGTAGTCATCCTAGCCATCATTCTGGATAGAATAACACAAGGACTTGGAAAACAAAAGAAAGGGAAATAAGCATGAAGAAAATACTATATTTTTTGTCTTTCCTCCTGTTGCTTACCTCTTGCAGCGGGAAAAAAGATGATAAGACAATAAGCATTGGATACATAAACTGGGACGATGGCATCGCTCTGACCTATTTAACGGAAGTGATTCTTGAACAACAAGGTTATCATGTCATTTTAAAGAATGCTGATCCAGCTCCTATCTATGCAACAATGGCCCGTGGCAAAGTAGATTTGCTGATGGATGCTTGGTTACCAGCCACACAGGCCGATTATATGAAACAATACGGAAAGAATCTGGAAATCTTAGGCAAGATCTATCCAGATGCCCGTATCGGTCTGGTAGTCCCCGATTATGTGGACATTCATTCTATTGACCAATTAAATGCCAACAAAGAAAAATTCGGAGGCGAGATTATCGGCATTGATGCCGGCGCAGGGATTATGCATGCTGCAGATATGGCCATAGAAAAATACAATCTGAATTACAAATTGCTGGAGTCTAGCGGACCGGCTATGACCGCAGTACTAAAAAGAGCCATTGACGAACATCAATGGATTGTGGTGACGGGATGGACTCCCCATTGGATGTTCACCCGCTTTAAATTAAAATTTTTAGAAGACCCGAAAGGCATTTTTGGTAAAGCGGAAACAATTACAGCCATTGCCTGCAAAGGATTTGGTGAGCAACACCCGTTTGTGGTAAAACTGATAGAAAACATACATCTGAGCACCGAAGAAATCAGCAGCTTGCTGGATGATGTATCACAAAATGAATATAATGAAAAAGAAGGAGCGGAAAAATGGGTAAAAGAACATCAGGAGCTGGTAGATTCCTGGATTCCCCAGAAATAGAAATATCTCACTTACCTTGAGGGCCGCGCCCAAGGTAAGTGAGAAAACAAACGAACTTTGTATCAGCTCAACTATGCCATATATTTTGATAAGTTTCTCGAAAACAAAACCTATCTTTGCAACATAATAAAACACATATAAATTATGAATGTAATCAAATCAAAGTTCGTCTATCACTTAATGGCAATAATCACTGTAGCTATCTGGGGGACTACTTTTGTTTCTACTAAGATTCTAATCCAACATGGATTAAGTCCTTCCGACATCTTCTTTTATCGTTTCACTCTGGCCTATCTTTGCATGTGGTGTATTTCTTATAAAAAACTATTTGCCAATAGAATAAAAGATGAATTGTTACTTTTATTGGCCGGATTATGTGGAGGAACTATTTATTTCATTACTGAAAATACGGCTCTCGGTATCACATTAGCCTCCAACGTGTCTCTGATAGTATGCACATCACCTGTTCTGACCACACTACTTTCTTATTTGTTCAGAAGAAAAGAACCTTTCACCCGCCATCTTGTTTACGGATCGATCATGGCTTTGATAGGAGTGGGGCTAGTTGTTTTCAACGGCAGTTTCATTCTGAAAATTAATCCTTTGGGAGATATTCTTTCACTGACCGCTGCATTGATGTGGGCATTTTATTGCCTTATTCTCAAACAATTGGATAATCATTATTCTATCGTATTCATTACCCGTAAAGTATTCTTCTACGGAGTGCTGACCATTCTGCCCATGTTTTTATTCCGTCCGTTAAATTGGGACAATGTCTTGATGATGCAACCCATCGTGTTTGGAAATCTTCTCTTTTTGGGATTTGTCGCCTCCATGCTCTGCTTCATAGCCTGGAATGCATGTGTCAAGGAATTGGGAGCCGTAAAAAGTACAAACTATATTTATATCGTCCCTTTGGTAACTCTTCTTACTTCAGCGGTCATTATTAATGAAAAGATAACTTGGATAGCCCTTACCGGCTGTTTTCTTATCTTGTGTGGTGTATATTTGGCAGAACGGAAAACAAATCCTACATTTGAGGCGAAATCTTAAAGCCCTTTAATTATGAACGAGATAGACAAAATGCGTAACAGTCAGCTGGCCGATATGGAGAAACCGGAAATACAGGCCAGTTTCATACACGCCAAAAAACTAGTGGCCCAATTACGGATGATGAGTACATACGATGATGGTTTCAGGGAAGTGCTGGAAGAATTAGTGCCGGGTATCCCTTCCACTTCTGTCATCTGTCCACCATTTTACTGTGATCATGGACACGGCATCCGCTTAGGAGAGCATGTCTTTGTGAATGCCAACTGTACATTTTTAGACGGTGGATATATCACCATAGGAGCACATACATTGATAGGACCCAATGTACAGATCTATACTCCACATCATCCGGTAGATTACATAACCCGACGCGAACCCAAAGAGTATGCATATCCCGTAACTATCGGAGAAGATTGCTGGATAGGAGGAGGAGCTATTCTTTGTCCCGGAGTAAAAATAGGTCATCGCTGTATTATCGGAGCTGGAAGTGTCGTAACTAAAGACATTCCCGACAATTCCGTTGCTGTAGGTAATCCAGCCAAAGTGATTAGAAAAGTTGATTAAAAAAAGAGAACAGATAATTATGAAAGTTTTGGCCCCACATAATTATCTGTTTCTCGTATTCAGCCAATATAAACATTGACGCTCAGAAACAGGCAATCGTCTCCGTTAGAACATTCAAAGTCTATTTTATTCTCTCTGGCCAGCCAACCTATAGCTGCATTCAAATCTCTGTCAGACAACTCTGAAGCTCTTTTTAAATCACAATAACTCCACCGTTTATTGTCATTCAGCAGTTTCCAAACTTTTCCTGCGTTTACTCCAATTTGATGTTTATCCATTTTGATGTTCAATTAAAGAAGTTAATAATAGAATGCTTAGTTTTTTGCGGTAAATATAACCTTTTATTAAAATAAAATAGACTCTCCTACATAAAATTCATGTAAAAGACATGATTATTTAACATTTGTTTCTGTCAAATTTCATGTAAATTCTCTTTTTATGAAGATATTTATTGCCGGATGAGCCATTTTTACAAATATTTCCTCTAACTTTGTAAGTCAATTAATCCTTTGATATGAAAAGAAATAAAATAAACTGGAGAGTGCCCAAAGGTATGGAACTCACAGAGTTAGATAAAAAGGTTCTCTATTATCAAGATAGAGGTCATTTGGTGCCTTCACGTGAACTGATTAAGACACCAGAACAGATTGAAGGAATACGCCGTAGCGGTATTATCAATACCGGAGTGCTAGACCTTGTAGAACGCGAGATCCATGCAGGCATGAGCACATTGGAAATAGACAAACTAGTTTATGAATACACTAAAGATCATGGCGGCATTCCTGCAACCTTAGGCTATGAAGGTTTTCCAAAAAGTTGCTGCACCTCTATCAATGAGGTTGTTTGTCACGGTATTCCTAATGAATTCGACATTCTGGAAGAAGGAGATATTATCAATGTGGATTGTACTACCATTCTTGATGGTTATTATGCCGACGCATCGCGTATGTTTACCATTGGAAAAACCACACCTCAGAAAGAGAAACTGGTACGAGTAGCTAAAGAATGTTTGGAGATAGGCATGGAAGCTGCAAAACCATTTGGTTTTGTGGGAGACATAGGACATACCATTGAAAAACATGCTAAAAAAAATGGATTCTCAGTAGTGCGTGATCTCTGCGGACACGGAGTAGGCATAGAGTTTCATGAAGAACCGGATGTAGAACATTTTGGAAAAAAAGGAACTGGTATGCTATTGGTCCCGGGAATGGTTTTTACCATTGAACCAATGATCAATATGGGAACATGGGAAGTCTTCATTGATGAGGAAGATGGCTGGACTGTAGTCACCGAAGACGAACAGCCGTCTGCACAGTGGGAACATACTTTCGTTATGACAGATAACGGACTTGAAATTCTGACACATTAATATATATAATTAAGGTATAGAAATATGGATACAATTATATTAGGTATAGAATCTTCCTGTGACGACACATCAGCCGCAGTTATCAAGAATGGCGTATTGTTGTCCAACGTAGTGTCCAGCCAGGCTGTTCACGAAGCTTACGGAGGGGTGGTTCCCGAATTGGCGTCACGTGCCCATCAACAAAACATTGTACCGGTGGTGCACGAAGCCTTAAAAAGGGCAGGAGTTACCAAGGAGCAACTAAGCGCCGTTGCATTCACCCGAGGACCCGGCTTGATGGGATCATTACTGGTCGGAGTATCTTTTGCGAAAGGTTTCGCACGTTCATTAAATATACCAATGATTGATGTTAACCACCTGCAAGCCCATGTGTTAGCCCATTTCATTAAAGAATCGGAAGAAGACAACAACGAACCTAAATTCCCTTTCTTGTGCCTGCTGGTGTCAGGAGGAAACTCACAGATAATATTGGTAAAGGCCTATAATGATATGGAAGTTTTGGGACAAACTATTGACGATGCAGCAGGAGAAGCTATCGACAAATGTTCTAAAGTAATGGGCTTAGGTTATCCCGGAGGTCCTATCATTGATAAACTGGCACGTCAAGGCAATCCCAAAGCGTTCACTTTCAGTAAACCACATATTCCGGACTATAACTATAGCTTCAGTGGACTAAAGACTTCTTTCCTATACTCTTTGCGTGACTGGTTGAAAGAAGATCCCGATTTCATCGAGCATCATAAAAACGACTTGGCTGCTTCATTAGAAGCGACTATTGTAGATATTTTAATGGATAAGCTGAGAAAAGCAGCCAAAAATCTCAAAATAAATGAAGTGGCAGTAGCCGGAGGGGTATCAGCCAATAACGGGCTTCGTAACTCATTCCGCGAACATGCCGGGAAATATGGTTGGAATATCTATATCCCGAAGTTCAGCTTTACTACGGATAATGCTGCAATGATCGCAATTACCGGTTATTACAAGTACCTGGACAATGATTTTTGCACTATAGACAAGCCCGCTTATTCACGGGTAACTATTTAAATATTTAAAAACCGTTTTCAACATGTCAGTAGAAGGTAAATTTTTAAGTAAAGAGATTAACGATTTGTTTTGGAGAGAAGGCCTGACACTCGTTACTGCCGAGAGTTGCACGGCAGGAAGTGTGGCGGCCGCTATTACAGCCGTTGCCGGAAGTTCACACTTCTTTAAAGGTGGAATTATCGCCTATTCCAACGAAATAAAGGAAAATCTGTTGGGGGTAAACCACGGAACTTTAGAAACTCATGGGGCTGTAAGTGAAGAAACCGTTATCGAAATGGTAAAAGGGGCGATGAAATCGATGAATTCTGATTGTGCTGTAGCAACTTCAGGTATCGCAGGGCCCACAGGAGGTACCCCCGACAAGCCGGTAGGTACCATTTGGATTGCTGCCGGATGTAAAGACAAAGTGATTACACTGAAATTGGAAGGCGACGAAGGAAGAAACAAAAACATTGCAAATGCAACCCAAAATGCACTGCAACTGCTCCGAAAGTTGTTCCAAAACGAAGAAAATGAACAGTAATTGCAGAATTATTTGCAAAAACTCTTGTTTTATACAAATAAAAGTGCTTATTTTGCACTCCGTTTGAAATAAGTATTGAAAAAAACTATAAAAATAAGATAGCAATGTCGAAGATTTGTCAAATTACCGGAAAGAAAGCCATGATTGGCAACAATGTTTCACACTCTAAGAGAAGAACCAAAAGAACTTTTGATGTGAACTTGTTTACTAAGAAATTCTACTATGTAGAACAAGATTGCTGGATTAGCCTGAATATCTGCGCTAACGGCTTACGTGTGATTAATAAAAAAGGCTTGGATGCAGCGCTGAATGAAGCGGTAACCAAAGGCTATTGTGATTGGAAAAGCATCAAAATTATTGGTTAATTAAAAAGGAGAGATAGACTATGGCAAAGAAGGCTAAAGGTAATAGAGTACAGGTAATCCTTGAATGCACAGAAATGAAGGATAGTGGTATGCCGGGAACTTCTCGTTACATTACAACAAAAAATAGAAAAAATACCACTGAAAGATTGGAACTTAAGAAGTACAATCCTATTTTGAAAAGAGTAACAGTTCACAAAGAAATTAAATAATTATAACCCATGGCAAAGAAAACAGTCGCAACCCTTCAGACAGGTAAAGAAGGACGTTCTTATACTAAGGTTATCAAGATGGTTAAATCTCCGAAAACAGGAGCTTACATCTTCGATGAGCAAATGGTACCTAACGAAAAAGTTCAAGACTTTTTCAAGAAATAATTCAGTCGGAAGACTAATGGAAAGTTCCTTTCATATATTATGGAAGGAACTTTTTTTATACCACAATGTTATCATCATAATACATTATGACCAATCATTGTGACACTTTTTTTTGTCCGTGTAAGAGATTAGTTATATCTTTGTAGCATAAACAGATAAATCAGACTCCAATATGGGATTTTTTAATTTTTTCTCGAAAGAAAAGAAGGAAACTTTAGACAAAGGATTGTCCAAAACCAAAGAAAGTGTATTTAGTAAGATTGCCCGTGCCGTAGCTGGTAAATCAAAAGTAGACGATGAAGTATTGGATAATCTGGAAGAAGTGCTTATTACTTCGGATGTAGGCGTTGAAACAACTCTAAATATTATTAAACGCATTGAAGAAAGAGTTGCCAAAGATAAATATGTAAACACTCAGGAACTGAACAAGATTCTCCGTGAAGAGATAGCGGCATTATTGACTGAAAATAACACGGTGGATTCGGATGATTTCACTGTTCCGGAAGGTAAGAAGCCCTATGTCATCATGGTGGTAGGTGTAAACGGTGTGGGTAAAACTACAACCATTGGCAAATTGGCATATCAATTTAAGAAGGCGGGCAAATCCGTCTATTTGGGTGCCGCTGATACATTCCGTGCTGCCGCCGTAGAACAATTGGATATTTGGGGAGAAAGAGTAGGAGTGCCTGTTATTAAACAGAAAATGGGATCAGATCCCGCATCCGTAGCTTTTGATACCTTAAGCTCTGCCGTAGCTAATAATGCAGATGTAGTAATTATTGATACCGCAGGTCGTCTTCACAATAAAGTAGGTTTGATGAACGAGCTTACTAAAATCAAGAATGTGATGAAGAAAGTTGTTGCGGACGCACCTCACGAAGTATTGCTGGTTTTAGACGGTTCTACCGGTCAAAACGCATTTGAACAAGCAAAACAGTTTACTTTGGCTACAGAAGTTACTGCTATGGCAATTACCAAATTGGACGGAACAGCCAAGGGGGGCGTTGTAATTGGCATCTCAGAGCAGTTCAAAATTCCCGTAAAATATATTGGATTGGGCGAAGGTATTGAAGACATGCAGGTATTCCGCAAAAAAGAATTTGTAGACTCACTATTTGGAGAGACTGAATAATAAATGAAACGTAACACAATAGATATCATCACCTTAGGGTGTTCCAAAAACTTAGTAGACTCAGAAAAGCTGATGCGTCAGCTGGAAGCAAACGGTTATAAAGTAACTCATGATTCCGATAAACCGCAAGGAGAAATCGCAGTTATTAATACATGTGGTTTTATCGGCGATGCCAAAGAGGAATCGATCAATATGATATTGGAATTTTGTCAGGCCAAAGAAGAAGGAAAACTCAAAAAACTATATGTAATGGGTTGCCTTTCAGAAAGATATCTAAAAGAATTGGCATTGGAAATTCCTCAAGTAGACAAATTCTATGGTAAGTTTAATTGGAATGAGTTACTGGCAGATTTAGGCAAAGCATACAAGGCGGAATTTGCCATTGAACGGACATTAACCACTCCTCATCACTATGCTTATCTGAAAATATCAGAAGGCTGTGACCGTAAATGTTCTTATTGTGCCATTCCTATTATTACAGGACGCCACATTTCACGTCCGATGGAGGAGATTATTGATGAAGTGAAACTACTTGTATCCGAAGGAGTAAAGGAGTTCCAAATTATAGCCCAAGAATTGACTTACTACGGCGTAGATCTATATAAAAGTCAGAAATTGCCCGAACTCATCGAAAGAATTGCTAATGTTCCCGGTGTAGAATGGATACGTTTACACTATGCATATCCGGCGCATTTCCCGGAAGAATTATTCCGTGTTATGCGCGAACACGATAATGTATGCAAATATATGGATATCGCCCTGCAACACATTAGTGACAATATGCTGAATAAAATGCGCCGACACGTAAGTAAAGCGGAAACCTACGAATTAATCGAAAAATTTCGTCGGGAAGTACCCGGTATTCACTTACGTACAACATTAATGGTAGGACATCCCGGCGAGGCTGAAGAAGATTTTGAAGAATTAAAAGAATTCGTCAAAAAAGTACGATTTGACCGGATGGGGGCCTTTGCATACTCAGAAGAAGAAGGAACATTCGCCGCTAAAGAATACGAAGATTCCATTTCTCATGAAGTGAAACAACAGCGTTTGGATGAATTAATGGCACTTCAGCAGGAAATAGCCGGCGAACTGAGCCAAACGAAAATAGGTAAAGAATTCAAAGTCATTATAGACCGGAAGGAAGGAGATTACTACATAGGCAGAACCCAGTTTGACTCTCCTGAGGTAGATCCTGAGGTCTTGATAAAAGCTGATGACGAGTACTTAAAAATAGGTGAATTCTATAAAGTGAAAATTACAGCCGCCGATGATTTTGACCTATACGCCAGCATTTTATAGGCTTTTTCCCATATAAAGTTTGGATAATGTTTGTTTTTTTACTAATATAGCAACCAAATTAACACTTTAAGCTTTGAATAACAAAGAATTTATATCTGAATTATCACGTAAACTAGGATATACAAATAAAGATACATCACAATTGGTATCCTCAGTCATTGGTGTTATGACCCAAGAATTGCAAGATGGCAACAACATTGTAATTCAGGGATTTGGTACGTTTGAGGTTAAGAAAAAATTGGAAAGAATTTCTATTAACCCGGCTACTCAACAACGTATGCTGATTCCCCCCAAGTTAGTGCTGACTTACAAACCCAGCGTAACCTTAAAAGAAAAGTTTAAATAAAATAGCCCTTATTTATAATATTATCATGAGCGAGAAAGTAACCATACAAGATATCATCGAACTTTTGGCTGAGAAACACAGCATGACTAAAAAAGATGCTGAAATCTTTGTCAAAGGAATGTTTGAACTGATAGAGGAAGCTCTAGCTACTGAAAAGTATGTAAAGGTTAAAGGACTAGGTACGTTTAAACTCACAGAGGTGGAGAGTCGTGAAAGTGTAAACGTAAATACGGGGGAAAGAATTGAAATACAGGGTCATACAAAAATATCTTTTACCCCGGATTCCAGCATGAAAGATTTAATAAATAAGCCATTTGCTCATTTTGAAACGGTTATATTAAATGAGAATACCAAATTGGAAGATACCGAAACAGAAATAGAAGGAGAGGAGGAAGATACCGTTGACGAAAACGCGCCTAAGCCTAAACAAACAGTTGCGGCTAAAGAGGTTGAACTCATAGAAACGGAAAATACAGAAGATTCTCCAAATGAGAATCCCATTGCCGCTGAAGACACTATTCCGGTTATTGAGGAAACAATTATTGAAGAACCTGTACCTTCTGTTGAAATCACAAAGGAAGAGATACAAATTATAGAACCGGGAAAAAAATCGGAAGATATTGTCACTGAAGCAGAAAAGGATATTGTTGTTGAAACGGCTGTTCCCCAAACGGTTTCTCCTTTAGCAGAAACAATAGAAGGAAACAAGGTAACAGACAAACCTCAAGAAGAAGTTATGACTATTGCCGATGCAGCCATACTGGCTGCTCATAAAGCTTGTGAAGAAAAAACATCTTTGGAAATAATAGTGCCACAAGAGGCAACCCCGTCAGAAAAAACGGTAACTGTTACTTCTAATTTTGAAAAAGAACAGAAGATAGAGGAGACAACAGAAGCACAAGAAATCTCAGGAGAGAAAAAGAACAGAGTTTCCCGGGGAATTATTCTTGTTATCATTTTGATTGTCTGCATCACAGGTGGCATATATTGGTATTTGCAATCAGATAAAACTTCGGATTTACAATCGCCGGCTACAATAAAAAACACCCAAGAACAATTGGAAGAGGATATTCCTGCAATTCCGGTTAATGACTCATTAATGCAAGGTAAAGATACCGCAAACATATGGACGGATGTTACTAGAAAAGAAAACATCAGTCAATCACAACAGGCTGTATCTCCTAGTACGAAAAAGAGTTCTGGCGTTGCTGTAACTGCAAATGTTGAAAAAGAAACTTTAGCCGACACTGTAGAATATGACATAACAGGGACTAAAACTAATTACACATTACGAGAAGGAGAGAGCCTGGTAAAATTAGCTGTGAAATTCTATGGTACAAAAAAGCTATGGCCCTATATCGTGAAACATAATAAAAACATCATTAAAGATGCCGACAGAGTACCCATAGGGACTACTCTGCGTATTCCTGAATTAACTCCTAAAAAATAAGACTTCTTGTATTTTGCCTGCTTTCGACTTAAATAAAGCAGGCAAAATACAAGAAGTAAAAAAAGTGCGCTCAACTGATATTCTCACTCTACAAACCTTATCTTTGTATTTTAAAATTCTTTAGCCCAATAACCTTTAAAAAGTAGAGATGCACTTTACTTTTTTAATAAAAATTAGTTGCCGCTGTTAATTAATTACCGTAATTTTGGCTGCGTTAAATGAACAAGGCTATTTACAAGCCCGTTATTAGATCAATAAAGAAACAACTAAATAAACAAAATTATGGCTGAAGCAATTGACATTCGCGAACTAAACGAACGAATTGAAAGACAAAGTGCGTTCGTAACCAACTTAATGACTGGTATGGACCAGGTTATTGTAGGTCAGAAACATTTGGTAGAATCATTACTTATCGGTTTACTGTCCGATGGTCATATCCTGTTGGAAGGTGTTCCGGGTCTGGCAAAGACTCTGGCGATCAAAACGCTTGCATCTTTGATTGATGCCAAGTACAGCCGAATCCAGTTTACTCCAGACTTGCTGCCCGCCGACGTTATCGGTACCATGATTTATAGTCAGAAAGACGAACAATTCATAGCAAAGAAAGGTCCGATTTTTGCAAATTTCGTATTAGCCGATGAAATTAACCGTGCCCCGGCTAAAGTACAGAGTGCTTTGCTGGAAGCCATGCAGGAACGTCAAGTCACACTGAGCAAGGAAACCTTTATGCTACCCGAACCTTTCCTTGTAATGGCTACTCAGAACCCGATTGAACAGGAAGGTACCTATCCGCTTCCCGAAGCCCAGGTAGACCGTTTTATGCTGAAAGTTATTATCGACTATCCGAAGCTGGAAGAAGAAAAGAAAATCATCCGCCAAAATATTACTGGAGAGAAAATCGAAGTTCGTCCCATTCTGAAAGCAACAGATATTATGGAAGCCCGTAAAGTGGTGCGCCAAGTCTATCTGGACGAAAAGATAGAGCAATACATCGCTGATATCGTATTCGCAACCCGTTTCCCTGAAAAATATGACTTGAAAGAACTGAAAGACATGATTGGTTTCGGTGGTTCACCGCGTGCATCTATCAATTTGGCATTGGCAGCACGCAGTTATGCGTTCATCAAACGTCGTGGTTACGTAATTCCCGAAGATGTTCGTGCAGTTGCTCACGATGTGCTTCGCCACCGTATCGGCTTGACTTACGAAGCAGAGGCTATGAATATGTCTTCTGATGAAATTGTAAGCAAAATCCTGAATAAAGTGGAAGTACCCTAAGGAATGTGTTCTGAGGCAGTTCTTAATTGCTTGACAATTAGGAAGAAACCTTGGAAACAAAAGGTTGAGTACAGAGTTCCACATGGGTGGGACTGTCATTCCACCCATGTGGAACTCCCGTTTCATCTATGTGGGACCACCATCCCACATGGGTGGAACACCAAATGCATCCGTTTGAAAAACCATTCTCGATAGGAGAAAAAACAGAAACCGATGCGCCGGATAAATAAACAACATAGTACGAACAGTATGGAAACAAGTGATTTATTAAAACGGGTTCGCCAGATTGAAATCAAGACACGCGGACTTTCGAACAATATCTTTGCCGGACAGTATCACTCTGCATTCAAGGGCAAAGGTATGTCATTCTCGGAAGTACGTGAATATCAGTATGGTGACGACGTACGTGACATTGATTGGAACGTAACCGCCCGCTACAACAAACCCTTTGTCAAGGTGTTTGAAGAAGAGCGCGAATTGACGGTTATGCTCTTGATTGATGTTTCGAACAGCTTGGATTTCGGTACGGTGAAGCAGTTGAAGAAGGATATGGTGACCGAGATTGCCGCTACATTGGCATTCTCGGCCATTCAAAATAACGATAAAATCGGAGTTATTTTCTTTTCAGACCGGATTGAGAAATTCATTCCGCCTAAAAAAGGCCGTAAACATATTCTTTATATCATCCGTGAACTGCTTGATTTCAAGCCCGAGAGCAAGCGTACAGATATAAAAACGGCTGTGGAATATCTGACCAACGTAATCAAAAAACGTTGCACCACCTTTATGATAAGCGACTTTATAGATGAAAACGACTTCCGCAATGCTTTGACCATTGCCAACCGGAAACATGATATCGTAGCTATTCAGGTATACGACCGCCGCATGGCAGAGTTACCTGATGTGGGACTGATGAAAGTACGCGATGCCGAAACCGGCCACGAGCAATGGATTGACACCTCGTCACGAGCTTTGCGTCGCGCACATAATGACTGGTGGATACAGCGTCAGGGAGTATTGAATGAAACATTTACTAAAAGTAATGTGGACTCTGTATCTATCCGCACGGATCAGGATTATGTGAAATCGTTGCTTAACTTATTTGCTAAACGAAATTAAAGAATATGAATATACTGAATACTAGCAAAAAGTTCTTGAAAGCTGGAGTTTGTGCAATTATGCTGATAACAGCCGGACAGGCACAGGCACAGCAGGTTACGGTAGACGCCAGCATTGACTCGCTGCAGCTTCTCATTGGCGAACAGGCTAAAGTGAAGCTGGAAATCAGCATGGATGCCAAGCAAAAACTGCAACTTCCGTTCCTACGCGATACATTGGTAAAAGGAGTGGAGATATTGGATATAGCCAAGCCTGATACCCAGATGCTGAACGATGGAAAGCGTATGCTGATAAAACAGGAATATACAATAACTTCTTTTGACTCGGCACTTTACTATCTTCCCCCATTCGAGGTGATGGTAAACGGAGAGTCTTACCGGTCCAAAGCATTGGCCGTAAAAGTATATTCCATTCCGGTAGATACGCTGCATCCCGAACAATTCTTCGGACCGAAGACCGTTCGCGAAGTACCTATCACCTGGGATGACGTATCGGCCATCGTATGGCTTACCTTGCTGATGCTTGCTTTGGGCGGACTAGCTTACTACCTGTTTGTACGCTACAAAGATAACAAGCCTATCATCAAGAAGATCAAGATTGAACCGAAGTTGCCGCCACACCAGCAGGCGTTGAAGGAAATAGAGCGTATCAAGGGAGACAAAACCTTGCGTACAGCCGATCCGAAGACCTATTATACCGAGCTGACGGATGTACTCCGTACTTATATGGAAGAACGATTCGGCTTTAACGCTATGGAGATGACTTCATCCGAAATTATTGATAAGCTACAGGAAATCAACGACAAAGAGTCTATCAAGGATTTGATGTATTTGTTCCAGACTGCCGACTTGGTGAAATTCGCCAAACATTCTCCGTTGATGAATGAAAACGATATGAATCTGGTAAACGCAGTAGACTTTATCAATAATACAAAAGTGGAACCAGACCCGAATGCAAAGCCCGAACCTACGGAAATCACCGTGGAGGAAAAGCGAAGCAAACAGGGCAGAATGATTCTGCTGGGCAGCATCAGCATCATTGTTATTGCGATTGTGGTAATTCTATATAAGGTGCTGAGTGGTGTATATAACCTCTGGTTTTAACAAATAAATACTAGGAACAATGATTTTTGCAAATATTGAATATCTATTTCTGCTGATTCTGCTCATACCTTATATAATATGGTACGTCATGAAGCGGAAGAAAACCGAGCCTACGCTTCAGGTTTCTACCACACGCATGTACATGAAGGCACCCAAAAGCTGGAAGATTTACTTGCTGCATGCTCCGTTCGTACTCCGTACGGTGGCTATCATCATGGTAATCCTGATCTTGGCACGCCCTCAGACCACAGACAATTGGCAGAATACCGAAATAGAAGGAATCGACATCATGCTAGCAGTAGACGTTTCTACCAGTATGTTGGCCGAAGACTTGAAACCCAACCGCTTGGAAGCCGCCAAACAAGTAGCTTCCGAGTTTATCAACGGCCGCCCCAATGATAATATCGGTCTGACCATCTTTGCCGGTGAGAGTTTTACCCAATGTCCGCTAACGGTAGACCATGGGGTACTGCTGAATCTGTTCAACAGCATTAAAGGCGATATCGCCCAGCGCGGACTGATTGAAGATGGTACTGCCATCGGTATGGGCATTGCCAATGCGGTGACCCGTCTGAAGGACAGCAAGGCTAAATCGAAAGTGATTATTCTGCTGACGGATGGTAGTAATAACCGTGGAGATATTTCTCCACTGACGGCAGCCGAGATAGCTAAACAGTTCGGAATCAGGATCTACACTATTGGTGTCGGTACAAACGGAACTGCTCCTTATCCGATGCAGACCTACGCAGGGACGCAATATGTGAATGTCCCCGTCGAGATAGACGAAAAGACTTTGACCGAGATTGCAGGTACAACGAACGGAAATTATTTCCGTGCCACCAGCAATTCCAAGCTGAAGGAAGTCTATCAGGAGATTGACAAACTGGAGAAAACGAAGTTGAACGTGAAAGAATTCAGCAAACGCGAAGAAGAATATCAGGTATTCGCCTGGATTGCTTTCTTCTGTATTTTGCTTGAACTTTTGTTGCGTAACTCAGTATTAAAGAAAATACCTTAAAAAAAGAAAGTCATGTTTCGATTTGCAGACCCGAACTTTTTATATTTACTCATCCTATTGCCGTTTTTGGTGGCGCTGTATTTGTATTCCAATTATCACCGCCGCCAAAATATTCGCAAATATGGTGATCCGGCATTGCTGAAAGGGCTTATGCCGACTATTTCCAAGTATCGTCCTGACATCAAGTTTTGGCTGACTTTTGCTGCGTTGACATTGGTTATACTGATGTTGGCCCGTCCACAGTTCGGCTCAAAGATGGAAACGGTGAAACGAAGTGGAGTGGAAGCTGTTATTGCATTAGACATTTCAAACTCTATGCTGGCAGAAGATGTGACTCCCAGTCGTTTGGACAAATCAAAGAAATTGATATCCAGACTGGTAGATACGTTCAATAATGATAAAGTAGGATTGATTGTTTTTGCAGGTGATGCTTTCACGCAATTGCCTATTACAAGCGATTATGTTTCTGCCAAGATGTTTTTGGAAACCATTAACCCGTCATTAATAACCACACAAGGTACGGATATCGGTACGGCCATCCGCCTGGCAATGAAGAGTTTTACTCCACAAGAAGGAGTGGGACGTGCGATTATTGTCATTACCGATGGTGAGAATCATGAAGGTGGGGCAGTAGAAGCAGCCCAGGAAGCAGCCGAAAAAGGTATGCAGGTATTTGTACTAGGGGTAGGTTCACCGGATGGTTCTCCAATTCCAGCTGAGAATGGTAGCAACAATTTTCGTCGCGATAAAGATGGAAATGTCATCGTCACCCGCTTGAATGAGCAAATGTGCCAGGAAATAGCCAAGGCAGGCAATGGAATGTATATCCGCGTAGATAATACCAACTCTGCCGAAAAGGTGTTGAACAATGAAATTGCTAAATTGTCAAAAGCTGATGTAGAAAGTCAGGTTTATACTGAATTCGATGAACAGTTCCAGGCTTTGGCATGGCTGGTGCTTATCCTGCTGGTGGTAGAAATGCTTATTTTGGAACGGAAGAATCCGCTTTTCAAAAATGTCAGACTATTTAAATAAGGAATGCTTATGTTACAAAAAACCTATATCACTCTGTTATTCTTACTTGTGGCAAGCTGTGCCTTCGCCCAAAAAACAGAAAGAGATTATCTGCGCAGTGGAAACAAGCTGTATAACGACAGTTTGTTTATCAAAGCGGAGGTAGATTATCGTAAGGCATTGGAAATTAACCCGAAATCAACAGATGCTATGTTCAATTTGGGAAATTCGCTCTTGATGCAGCAAAAAGCAAAGGAAGCGATGGAACAGTTTGAATCTGCTTCAAAAGTAGAAAAGGATAGAGATAAACTAGCACAGATTTATCATAACATGGGAGTTATCCTTCAGTCGTCCAAGCAGTATCCACAGTGTATAGAGGCTTATAAGGAATCTTTACGGAATAACCCGAAAGATGATGAAACTCGTTACAACTTGGCTTTGGCACAAAAGCTGTTGAAAGACCAACAGCAAAATCAAGACCAGAATCAGGATAAGAATCAAGATCAAAAACAAAATCAGAAAGACGACAAAAAGGATCAGAACAAAGACCAGCAAGAACAGGATAAGAAAGACCAACAAAATCAAAATCAGCAACAACAGCAGCAAAATAAGGATGAAATGTCCAAAGAAAATGCCCAACAATTATTGAATGCTGTGATGCAAGATGAAAAGAATGTGCAAGATAAAGTTAAAAAACAACTGCAAATTCAAGGAAAGAAGTTGGATAAAGACTGGTAATTTCTTAATTTTGGCAAATAAAAAAATAATTAGATAGCAATGAGGAAAGTAATTCTCTTATTCATATTAATAACATCGGTGCTCGGAGCATGGGCAGACGGAAATGTGACGTTTACCGCTTCTGCGCCTGATGTAGTAGTAAGCGGGGATCAGTTCCGGCTGACTTATACGGTCAACACTCAGAAAGTCAGGGATTTTCGTGCACCTAACATCAAGGGGTTCGATGTTTTAATGGGACCAAGCCGTTCACAGCAGAGTAGTACACAGATTATAAATGGTAATGTTACTTCTACTAGCTCCATTACTTTTACTTATATTTTGATGGCTGATAAAGAAGGAACTTACACCATTCCTGGTGCTACTATTGTGGCAGACGGACAAAACAAAACTTCAAATTCCGTACAAATCAAAGTATTACCGCCTGATCAAGCAAATGGTGTTGGAGGTGGAAACAATAGCGGTGGAAGAACTTCTTCACGCAGTCAGGTTGCCGGAAGCAAAATAACCAATCAAGATTTGTTTATTACCGCAACAGCAAGTAAGACTACTGTTTATGAACAGGAAGCCATCTTGTTGACTTATAAAGTTTATACACTGGTAAATCTGAGACAGTTGTACGGAAAAATGCCGGATTTGAAGAATTTCCATACACAAGAAGTAGAACTTCCCCAACAAAAGACATTCTCTTTGGAACATTATAACGGAAGAAACTATAACACTACTGTGTGGAGTCAGTATGTACTTTTTCCTCAGCAATCAGGTAAAATGGAAATTCCGTCTATTACCTTTGAAGGAGTTATAGCTCAGCAAGTGGCTTCGGACGATCCTTTTGATGCTTTCTTTAATGGTGGAAGTAACTATGTGGAAGTAAAGAAAAACATTGTTACTCCTAAGCTGACCATCAATGTGAAAGCATTGCCCGATGGCAAACCGGCTAATTTCTCTGGAGGAGTAGGAGAATTTACTATCAGTTCGTCTATCAGTACAAACGAACTGAAAACAAATGATGCTGTAACCATTAAGTTAGTCATTTCCGGTACAGGTAATTTGAAATTGGTCAATACTCCGGAAATAGCTTTTCCAAAGGATTTTGAAGTATACGACCCAAAGATTGACAATAAATTTACATTAACTCGTGAAGGTTTGTCAGGCAATAAGGTGATAGAATATCTAGCAATTCCAAGACATGCCGGCAATTTCACTATTCCGCCTGTCGAATTTTCCTATTTTGACTTAAAAAGCAATAGTTATAAAACAATAAAAACAGAAGCTTATAGCCTAGAAGTGGAAAAAGGTGCAGGAAATGCAGATCAAATTATTGCAGACTTTACCAACAAGGAAGATTTGAAAGTATTGGGACAAGACATCCGTTACATCAAAATGGGGGAAACTAGTTTGACTCGTAAGGGAGATTTCTTCTTTGGCTCAACAACATATTATTTATGGTATATCATTCCATTGGTTCTCTTCATTGTTTTCGTAATTGTCTATCGTAAAAAAGCTATCGAAAATGCAAATGTAGCAAAAGTTCGCACTAAAAAAGCGAATAAAGTGGCTGCCAAACGCATGAAAAATGCAGGCAAATTATTAACTGAAAACAAACAAGAAGCATTCTATGATGAGGTGTTGAAAGCACTTTGGGGATACATCAGTGATAAGTTGAATATCCCGGTTTCTCAATTGTCTAAAGATAATATCGAGGACGAATTGACCCAATATGGAGTCGCTCCCGAACTGATAAAAGACTTCATCGGAACATTAAATGAATGTGAGTTTGCCCGTTATGCTCCGGGTAACCAAAATGAAGCTATGGATAAAGTATATTCTTCGGCTGTTGAGGTCATCAGCAAAATGGAGAGTAGTATAAAACACTAAATCAAAGGAGATTATAACAATGACAAAAATATATTTCATTTTGATATTCCTGATAAGTTTTGTCACAGTTTACGCACAGAATGAATCAGACTCTGCACAGGTTGCCGCCCAAACAGAAATGCCACAAAATGCTGCTGTACAAACTTTCCCAACAAAGACAGAAGCTGATAGTGCATATATAAGAAATGATTTTGCAGCTTCTGTAGAGATATATGAGAATATATTAAGAAACGAGGGGGAATCTTCCGATATTTATTATAATTTAGGTAACAGCTATTATAAAATGAATAACATTGCCAAAGCTGTCCTCAATTACGAACGTGCTTTGTTGCTAAACCCAGGAAATAGTGATATTCGTTTCAACCTAGAACTGGCTAGAAGCAAAACTGTAGACAAGGTAACCCCTCCTAGTGAGATGTTTTTCGTTACTTGGACTCAATCACTTATTAATACAATGAGTGAAAAGGCGTGGGCACATACAGGCATTATCATGTTTATTCTGATGATATTGGCACTGTCTTTATTTATTTTCGGAAAACGAGTAGTCTTGAAGAAAATAGGATTTATTTCAGCAATCTTTTTCTTCCTAGTGACTATTTTAGCAAATATATTTGCCTCAGAACAAAAATCTGAATTAATTAACCATGATAACGCTATTATAATGGCTCCTAGCGTTACAGTTAAAAGTACTCCTAACCAAAGTGGAACAGACTTATTTATTCTTCATGAAGGTAGGAAAGTAATAATTAAAGATAATACGATGAAGGAATGGAAAGAAATTAAACTGGAAGACGGTAATGTAGGATGGGTGCCTACCAATGTTATTGAAATCATTTAAAACATAATCAATGGATATACAACAGTACATAGCAGCAGATAAAGAATTACTACTGAATTTGAACGGAAGCCAATCCTTATTTTGGGACGGATTCATGTGGGTAGCTACCAGTACAATTGTATGGGTACCTGTAGCTGCTATGCTGTTATATATCATAATTAAAAATAATAAAATTCAAGAAGCATTATTGACTATTATTATGATTGCCTTAGTCATAACTTTAGCAGATCAAATAGCTTCTGGTTTGTGCAAACCGTTTTTCGCACGTTTTCGCCCAACACAAGATCCCAATATTATGTATATGGTTGATATTGTAAACGAATATAGGGGAGGACAATTTGGCTTCATATCCAGTCATGCTGCCAACACATTTGCTATTTCTGTCTTTTTATCTTTACTAATTAAAAGGAAATCTCTTACTTTTATGCTTCTTTTTTGGGCCGTGCTCAATTCCTATTCTAGAATCTACTTAGGAGTGCATTATCCGGGAGACATTCTTTTTGGCACTATAGAAGGTTGTTTCATAGGCTATCTGATTTATCTCCTTTATAAATTTATTCAAAAAAAAATCTTTTATAAACCACGTTGCATTTCTAATCAATACACTGCTAGCGGTTATTTGATTAGCGATATTAATTTATTTTACATAATTCTCATTTCTACTTATTTCTTCATTATTATAGCAGGTATGATTGTAACTCATACACTTAATCTATAATTGGCAAATTAACCATTATAAATTTACATATAGTCAAAAATAGCACAAAAATATTTGTTTTATGCATTTTTTTGATTAAGTTTATACCATGATTTAAGAACTCACTTTTATAACTAAATTTAATACATCATGAGAACAATAACATTTAATGAACTGCGCAGAATCAAAGATTCATTACCCAGTGGAAGTATGCACAGAATCGCAGATGAACTCAATATGACCGTAGAAACTGTACGTAACTTTTTTGGTGGACACAATTTCAAGAATGGTAAAAGTGTTGGAATTCATTTGGAACCAGGACCAGATGGGGGACTAGTAATGTTAGACGATACAACAGTTCTTGAAAAAGCCCTTCAAATATTGAGAGAAACTGAAGAAAAAATAACGCAAGAAGTGTAATATAAAATCCCGGTTGAATTGCAACATTCAATTGGGATTTTTTGTTTAACCTGAAAATCACTTAAAATATAGAATTATGGAAGATAAATTGGTAACCTTAGCAATCCTCACTTACGCTAAAGCTCAGATTTTAAAGAATGTGCTTGAGAATGAGGGAATTGAAGCGTACATTCACAATGTGAATCTTATTCAACCTGTTATATCTTCTGGGGTAAGACTAAGAATTAAAGAAAGCGATCTGCCCCATGCTTTGCAAATTATAGAAAGTTCTGCATGGCTTTCAGAAGATATAATCAAAGGGAAGGAGAGTAGCTCGGAAAAAAACAAAGAAAAAAGAAAAGTACTTATCCCGGTAGACTTTTCAAACTATTCCCTTAAAGCCTGCCAATTTGGTTTCTCTTTTGCTAATGCTATTAATTCAGAAGTTGTGCTTTTACATGCTTATTTCAGTCCTATTTATGTGCCTACAATTCCTTATGGAACTGATAATTTCAATTTTCAGATCGAAAGAGAAGAATCTGTAAAAAGTATGATAGAAACAGTGCACAACGAGTTGAACAAACTTTCCGATACAATTAAAAAGAAAGTTGAGTCAGGAGAGTTTCCCAATATAAAATATACTTGTATTTTGCGTGATGGCATTCCCGAAGAAGAAATCTTACGATATGCTAAAGAATATAATCCTCAGATAATTATAATGGGAACAAGAGGAAGAAGTCAAAAAGATATAGACTTGATTGGCAGCGTTACGGCCGAAGTCATAGAAAGAAGCCAATCCTTTGTATATGCTATTCCAGAACATACACCATTAAAAACATTCAATGACATAAAAAAAGTAGCTTTTGTGACCAATTTTGACCAAAGGGATCTAATAGCTTTTGACTCCTTGATAAATGTTTTTAAATCGTTTCATTTTGCCGTTTCCTTCGTTCATTTAAGTACAGATAATGATGCATGGCATGAAATAAAACTAGCAGGTATTAAAGATTATTTTCAAAAACAATACTCAAAATTGGAACTACATTATAATGTAGTGAAAGAAGATAACATACTGAGCAATTTGGACAAATATGTAAAAGAAGAAAATATAGACGTAATTTGCATCACAAACTATAAACGAAACATATTTGCTAGATTGTTTAATCCTAGCATAGCAAGAAAAATGATATTTCATGCTAATACACCTATATTAGTAATAAAATAAAGAATCAAGAAGGGTAGCACAAGCAAATCGCAATATTTTGTTACTCTTTAACATATTAATATCTACCCAATAAAAAAGAGATCAATATAAATTAAACATAATATTGATTATATATCAAAAATGGTTCTCGTAAACGGATGTAATGGGTACAAGACTTAAAGATACATAAAACTTTAGGTAATAACAAAACCCGGGCTTGGGAAAGTCTTTTGGCATAAAAAGAGAGGTTGTGCCAGAATTTTAACACAACCTCTTTATTATTTTAAAATCAGTGTTTTTATTAATATCCTAATTCTTTTTCCAAAGAATCATATTCAGCTCTATTTAACTTCCAATAAATATTCAGCAAATAATTCCCCCACAAAGCCTTATTGTCAGGCTTTAATTCTTTTGCCTTCTCATAGTATGGTTTAGCTTTCTCATACAACTCTTTAATCTTACTTTCGTTTTCATTGTATTTGGGATCATCAATAGCTAGCTTCGCATTTTCCTCAACAATAATCTGAGCTGGGAAAAAATAACAGTCACCAATCTTTGAATATGCTTCAGCAACTAAATCTCCGTTATTTGAAATAATTTTATTAAATGTAGCAATTGCATCATCATACTGCTTTTTCTCATATAATAAGATACCTTTTACATAAAGATAGTACGGAGTTTCACTCGTAGCAAGCAATTTATTAATTTGAACCAGACCCTCATCAACCATACCTTTTTGAATGTAATAATCCATAATATTACCAACAAAGTATTCTTGCTTAGGGAACAATTCAGTACCTTCTTTGATTACTTCAAGCCATTTTGCAGAATCACCACCTTCTTTCTGACCATATGTTTCAGCCAAGCACATTAATGCTCTATAACCTTCTTCTTTATGATTCTTACCTATATTACCATATTTGATGACAGCCTGATTATCTTTCAGCATATTAGCAGCTAAAGTTGCATAGCAAGCATATAATGCATTCAAAGTATCAGTCTTCAACTCATCATCATCAGCAAACATAGGTTCGTTTACTACATCAACAAATAACCCAAAATACTTTAAAGCATCAGCATAATCTCCTTTATTGTAAGCATCACCACCACCATTAACCAGGTTTAAACGCAAAGTCTTCAAAGCATCTGCATTCTTCTTTCTGAATTTGGGTTTCTTTAACTCGCCACTTTGAACTTTAGCCTGCTCTATTTCATCGCACTTCAAGTAGAAGTCATACATCTTAGCTAAGCTGTTATAAAGCTTAGTTGTATCTGCTTGGCCTCCAGGTAAATAAAGTTTCATGTTTTCTTCATCATAAATTGCTTTCTGAAAATCTCCTGCTAATTTCCATGTTTCCGGATCATTAGCAGTTTCAGGATTAGTTAAAGCCGGTTCGATAGCTTTTGCAGCTTCTTCAGGTTTGCTTTTCAAGGATTTAGCCTCCTTAACAACACTTACTTGTGCAGACACAAAGCAAGCTGTTAACAATAAAGCCACTGTAAATAATACTTTTCTCATGATTTTGTGGATTTAATAATACAATTTATTTTATTCTTCACTATTTGCTTCGGCAATTAAATCTGGATTAGTGATACTACCACCCTCTCCTTCAGTTATATTTTCAAAATCTGCATTTGAATTTTCATCTGTAATCTCCTCTTCTTCAGATGTCACCTTACATACAGAACCTATTTGGTCATTACGTTTCTCCAAATTTATCAATCGTACACCTTGCGTTGCACGTCCCATAATGCGGACCTCAGCGACTTTCAAACGAATTGTTATACCAGATTTATTAATAATCATCAAGTCATTCCCATCTGTAACAGACTTGATAGCCACCAATTTACCTGTTTTATCTGTAATATTCAACGTTTTTACACCCTTACCGCCACGATTGGTTTTACGATAATCTTCGATATCAGAACGTTTACCGTATCCTTGTTCAGAAACTACCATGATTGATTCAGCTTCAGGATCTTTTATACAAATCATACCGATAACTTCATCGCCACCATCTTCATCCAAAGTCATACCACGCACTCCTGTAGCCGTACGTCCCATAACACGAACCGCACTTTCGTGGAAGCGAATTGCACGACCATTACGGTTAGCAATAATGATTTCATTATCACCGTTAGTCATACGAACTTCGATCACTTTATCATCCTCACGAATAGTTATCGCATTAACACCATTCTGGCGAGGCCGTGAGTATTGTTCCAACAAAGTCTTTTTAATGACGCCATTCTTTGTACAGAACAGCACATAATGACTATTAATAAACTCGGTATCATTAAGGTTTTTCACACGTAAATATGCTGTAACCACATCATCGGAATCAATATTCAGCAAATTCTGAATAGCGCGTCCTTTGGCATTTTTAGTTCCTTCGGGAATTTCGTAAACTTTCAACCAATAGCACTTACCTTTCTGAGTGAAGAACATCATAGTATTGTGCATTGTAGCCGGATAAATATGCTCTACAAAGTCTTCATCACGGGTTTCACTTCCTTTTGATCCTACCCCACCTCTATTTTGGGCACGGAATTCTGATAAAGGAGTACGCTTGATATATCCCATATGGGATATCGTGATAACCATCTGATCATCAGCATAAAAATCTTCTGGATTAAATTCTTCTGAAGAATAAACTATTTCAGACCGACGGGCATCCCCGTATTTCTCTTTTACTTCTATCAACTCATCTTTGATTACTTTTTTACAAAGTTCATCATTTGAAAGAATTTCTTCATAATAAGCAATCTGTTTCATCACTTCTTCATATTCTGCGTGAAGCTGATCTTGCATCAGACCTGTTAATTGGCGCAAACGCATTTCTACAATAGCACGTGCCTGAATTTCACTCAGATTAAAACGTTCTATTAACCCTGCTATAGCATCATTAGGGGTTTTTGCAGCACGAATAATACGGATAACTTCATCAATATTATCAGAAGCTATAATCAACCCTTCAAGAATATGAGCACGCTCCTGTGCCTTCCGTAAATCATACTGAGTACGACGAATTACCACATCATGACGATGTTCTACAAAATATCTGATTAAATCTTTCAGATTCAACATTTTGGGGCGACCATGGACCAAAGCGATATTATTTACGCCAAATGAAGTTTGCAAAGCTGTCATTTTGAACAATTTGTTCAGCACCACACTAGCATTTGCATCACGTTTAACATCAATAACGATGCGCATACCTTCACGGTCGGATTCATCATTTACATACGAAATACCATCAATCTTCTTGTCATTAACTAAAGATGCGATATTTTCAATCAATTCCTTCTTATTTACATTATAAGGAATTTCATTAACTATGATCTTATCATGTGTAGTATGAGTTTCTATCTCAGCCTTAGCACGCATCACCACTCTACCACGTCCGGTTTCGTAAGCATCACGTACCCCGCTTATACCATATATATATCCACCTGTAGGGAAATCCGGTGCTTTTACATATTGCATAAGTCCTTCAATATCAATATCATTATTGTCAATGTAAGCAATACATGCATCGATTACTTCAGAAAGATTATGAGTAGGCATATTGGTTGCCATACCTACTGCAATACCGGATGCTCCATTTACCAACAAGTTAGGAATCCGTGTCGGCATGACAGTAGGTTCCTGCAACGTGTCATCAAAATTATTCTGAAAATCAACAGTTTCCTTATAAAGATCCTGCATCATCTCTTCACCTATTTTCTTTAATCTTGCTTCCGTATAACGCATGGCAGCAGGGCTGTCACCATCAACAGAGCCGAAGTTACCTTGACCATCTACCAACGGATATCTCATAGCCCAGTCCTGAGCCATCCTGACCAAAGCTCCATACACGGAAGAGTCACCATGCGGGTGATATTTACCCAAAACTTCACCTACAATTCTTGCTGATTTCTTATAAGCTTTATCGGAGGTATTACCCAGCTCAATCATACCATATAAGATACGTCTATGAACCGGTTTAAAGCCGTCGCGAACATCCGGGAGGGCGCGCGCAACAATTACTGACATTGAGTAATCAATGTACGACGACTTCATTTCCTCTTCGATGTTAATCTTTATAATTCTGTCTTGTTCTAGCATTTAAACAAATATTAATTATACATCTTTTTGGTTTACCAAAAACCACGCTAAAGTACTACTTTTATACGACATACGAAACAAAACCCATAAAAAAGTTAAGTCCATTAAATGTTTTTACTTATATAAGTAAAAAGTATCCCTATACCTTATTCTATAGTATATAGTGATTATCACTCCCACTTCTCATTTACTTTGTGAATAGTTTGCTATAACCCTTATTTTTGTTTAATCCATTTAGTCTGTCAAAGCTTGGCATACATTTTGTTATGCTAATATAAATAAGAAAACAATGGTATGCATTGTTATTATGTGTATCTTTGCACACTGGGAAATAAACACTATACTTTAGGAGGACGATAAATTTATGAACAATCAATTTACACAAAGAGTGTCCGATATCATCATGTATAGCAAGGAAGAAGCCAACAGGCTGCGGAATAGCTATATTGGTCCCGAACACTTGTTGTTGGGACTGATACGTGAAGGTGAAGGAAAAGCTATCGAGATCTTATTTAATTTACAAATAAACTTACAGGACATAAAAAATCAGTTGGAGACCATTGTGAAAAACAATGTGGAAAATGACACCACCTATGACGAGAATATTAGCTTTAATGACAAAGCATCCAAAGTGTTAAAGTTATGTATTCTGGAAGCTAAGTTATTGAGAAACATTGCAGCTGACTCCGAACATATTTTATTAGCAATTATGAAGGTCAAGGATAATACAGCTTTCCACGTCTTGGAAAGCAATGGCGTAACATACGAAAAAATTAAACTCACTTTACAGCCAGATCCCCATGCAGGTCTGGGGTTCAGTGAGGACGAGGATGAAGACGAAGATATACGTCAGAATCCAAGTAGCAATAAATCAAATGCAGCACAACAACAGGCACGTCCGGCACAAAAAAAGCCAGCTAATGACACTCCTGTACTCGACAATTTTGGCACAGATATGACAAGAGCTGCCGAAGAAGGAAAACTGGATCCTGTAGTTGGCCGGGTGAAGGAAATAGAGCGACTGGCACAAATATTGAGCCGCCGCAAGAAGAACAACCCTATTTTGATTGGCGAACCGGGAGTCGGCAAATCTGCCATTGTTGAGGGACTTGCATTACGGATTGTGGAAAAGAAAGTATCACGTATTTTATTTGATAAACGCGTGATAGCTCTTGATATGACTGCCGTTGTCGCAGGCACTAAATATCGTGGACAATTCGAGGAACGTATTCGTTCCATTTTGAACGAGTTGAAGAAGAATCCTAACATCATTCTTTTCATCGATGAAATCCACACTATTGTGGGAGCAGGTTCTGCAGCAGGCTCAATGGATGCAGCCAATATGTTGAAACCTGCATTGGCCAGAGGTGAGATTCAATGCATCGGAGCGACGACATTGGACGAATACCGCCAAAATATTGAAAAAGACGGTGCATTGGAACGCCGGTTCCAAAAGGTTATTGTAGAACCAACAACTGCAGAAGAAACACTTCAGATTTTGAAAAATATCAAAGATAAATACGAGGATCATCATAATGTGAACTATACAGATGCGGCCCTTGAAGCCTGTGTAAAACTGACAGACCAATATATCACAGACCGTAACTTCCCTGATAAAGCGATAGATGCTTTAGATGAAGCCGGTTCGCGCGTACATCTTACTAATATCACTGCTCCCAAAGAAATTGAAGAACAGGAAAAACTGATTGATGAGATGAAATCTCTTAAAAATGAAGCTGTCAGGTTACAAAATTTCGAACTAGCCGCCAGTTATCGTGACAAAGAGAAAGAATATGCGAACCAGCTTGATACTCTGAAGGAAAAATGGGAAAAAAGCCTGAAGGAAAATCGGGAAACGGTAGATGACGAACAAATAGCCGAAGTCGTTTCCATGATGTCAGGCGTACCTGTGCAAAGAATGGCACAGGCTGAAGGAATGAAATTATTAGGAATGAAAGACGATCTGCTTTCTAAAGTTATCGGTCAAGACAAAGCAATCGCCACACTGGTAAAAGCTATTCAAAGAAGCCGTGTAGGTCTGAAAGATCCTAATAAACCGATTGGTACATTCATGTTTCTAGGTCCGACAGGTGTCGGCAAGACTCATCTGGCTAAGGAGTTAGCGAAACTAATGTTCGGTTCGGCAGATGCACTTATCCGCATTGACATGAGTGAATATATGGAAAAATTCACCGTATCCCGTCTGGTAGGAGCACCTCCCGGATATGTAGGTTATGAAGAAGGCGGACAGCTGACGGAGAAAGTAAGACGTAAACCCTACTCCATCGTTTTATTGGATGAAATTGAAAAAGCGCATCCCGATGTATTCAACATACTGTTGCAAGTGATGGATGAAGGTCGGTTGACTGACAGTTATGGCAGAACTGTAGACTTTAAAAATACCATAGTTATCATGACATCCAATATTGGAACCCGCCAACTTAAAGAATTCGGAAAAGGAATCGGATTTGCCGCCCAAATCCGTACAGATGACAAAGAATACTCGCGCAGCGTGATTACAAAAGCTTTGAATAAGTCTTTTGCGCCCGAATTCATCAATCGTCTGGACGAAATAATAACTTTCGACCAACTCGACCTGAATGCACTGACTCGGATTATCGATATTGAACTTAAGGGTCTTTACAGTCGTGTGGAACACATTGGTTATAAGCTTGTTATCGACGAAGATGCCAAAAAGTTTGTAGCCACCAAAGGTTACGATGTACAGTTCGGAGCACGCCCATTAAAACGTGCCATCCAAAACAATTTGGAGGATGGAATCTCCGAGCTGATACTTGGATCAGAAATGGCGGCTGGTGACACGATCAAGGTAAGCTATGACAAAGAAAAAGACATCATTGTCATGACTGTGGAAAAGTAAAGAGTCCAAAGTTCTTCAAAAAATAACAGACAAAATGTCAGATATCATTGTATCTGGCATTTTTTTTGCCCATCATCCAACAAAAAGACGATTCAAACGTATATATAACATAATAACTTAAAACCATAAATAGTATGCAAAAAGGAAATATTGGGGTAACCACTGAGAACATTTTCCCCATCATCAAAAAGTTCTTATACAGTGATCATGAAATATTCCTCCGTGAATTAGTTTCTAATGCAGTAGATGCCACACAGAAACTGAAAACCCTTGCATCTAAAGGTGAATTCAAAGGAGAGATGGGAGATCTTACTATTAAAGTAAGTTTAGGAAAAGATACCATCACCATTTCCGACCGGGGTATCGGACTTACAGCCGAAGAGATCGACAAATATATCAATCAGATAGCTTTTTCAGGCGCTAACGACTTCCTTGAAAAATATAAAGATGATGCCAATGCCATCATCGGACACTTTGGTCTGGGATTCTATTCTGCCTTCATGGTAGCCAAAAAAGTGGAAATCATCACAAAATCCCACCAAGAAGGAGCACAAGCTGTGAAATGGACTTGCGACGGAAGCCCTGAGTTTACTATCGAAAATGTTGAAAAAGAAAGCCGCGGATCGGATATTATCCTTTATATAGATGATGACTGCAAAGAATTTCTGGAAGAAACACGTATTTCTTCATTGCTGACTAAATATTGCCGCTTCCTTCCTATCCCCATTGCATTCGGCAAAAAGAAAGAATGGAAAGATGGAAAGCAGGTTGAAACAAATGAAGACAATGTAATCAACGAAACCTATCCTTTATGGACACGCAAACCGGTAGAACTGAAAGACGAAGATTATAAGAAATTCTATCGGGAATTATATCCCATGGCAGACGAACCTTTGTTCTGGATCCATCTGAATGTGGATTATCCGTTCAATCTGACAGGTATTCTGTACTTTCCGAAAGTAAAGAGCAACATTGAATTACAAAAAAACAAAATCCAACTTTACTGTAACCAGGTCTATGTCACCGACTCGGTAGAAGGTATTGTTCCAGACTTCCTGACCCTGTTACACGGAGTGATTGACTCACCAGACATCCCGTTGAACGTATCCCGTTCTTACTTGCAGAGCGATTCCAACGTGAAGAAAATCTCCACTTATATTTCTAAGAAAGTATCAGACCGCCTGCAAGCCATTTTTAAGAATGACCGCAAAGAATTCGAGGAGAAATGGGATGATTTGAAAATTTTCATCAACTACGGCATGTTAACCCAAGAAGAGTTCTACGAAAAGGCTAATAAATTTGCTCTGCTGAAAGACACAGATGACAAATATTATACTTATGAAGAATACCAAAGCTTGATCAAAGATAATCAAACAGATAAGGACGGCAACTTGATTTATCTGTATGCTACCCATGCAGACGAACAATACAGCTACATTGATGCGGCCAAGAACAAAGGTTACAACGTATTGTTAATGGATGGTCAGCTGGATGTAGCTATGGTAAGTATGCTCGAGCAAAAATTTGAAAAGAGCCGCTTCACCCGTGTGGACAGTGATGTAATTGACCGCCTGATTGCTAAAGAAGAGCGCAAAGATGCCAGTCTGGAAGCCGGCCAACGCGATATTCTATCTTCCATATTCCGCAGTCAGTTGCCACAGATGAAGAAAGTGGAGTTCAATGTAGAAACACAATCTTTAGGCGAGACAGGAACTCCTATCATGATTACCCAAAGCGAATATATGCGCCGTATGAAAGAAATGGCCAATATCCAGGCAGGTATGAGTTTTTATGGAGAAATGCCGGATATGTTTAACTTGGTTCTGAATGTCGACCACAAACTGGTGAAACAAGTTTTGAATGATGCGGACAACTCTTGTAAAGCTGCTCTTGAACCTATCGAAACTGAAATGACCAGTCTGAATAAACGTCACGACGAACTTCACAAAGCACAGGAAGGTAAAAAAGCCGATGAAATACCTCAAGCAGAAAAAGATGAATTAAGTGATGTTGAGAAAAAGTTGGCCGATGAAAAGACCAAGAAAGAAGCTGTTTTAGGTGAATACGCAGGTGGTAACAAAGTAATCCGCCAATTGATTGACCTTGCTCTGTTACAAAATAATATGTTGAAAGGCGAAGCTTTGACAAACTTTGTAAAACGCAGTATCGAACTGATTTAACAAATCTATCACATTTTGCTATCAAAAGCGTCGGGAAGTTCATTTCCGGCGCTTTTTTATTCTAAAAAACGATTGGAAACGAAGATTTCTTTCTATATTTGGAGCAACACATACAAAGATTCGACATCCATGAAACATTATCTATATATACTTTTTCTTCTCTTTTTACTGCTTCCTCCCATCCATGCACAGAAAGTGGGACTGGTACTGAGCGGAGGAGGTGCCAAAGGCCTAACCCATATCGGCATTATCCGCGCATTAGAAGAAAACGGTATCCCCATAGATTATATTGCAGGCACATCCATGGGAGCCATTGTCGGTTCACTTTATGCTATGGGCTATTCTCCCGATGAAATGGAGGCTTTACTCAAATCCGATGACTTCAAACGCTGGTATTCAGGTAATGTGGAAGAGAAATACATCTATTATTTCAAGAAAAATCCTCCAACACCCGAATTTATCAACATCCGTATCTCCCTGAAAGACTCGCTGAAGAATGTCAAACCTCAGTTTTTGCCTACCAGCATTGTAGATCCCATTCAGATGAATATTGTATTTCTGCAATTATTCGGTCAGGCAACAGCTGCAAGCAAGGCCAATTTTGACAGCCTGTATATTCCCTTCCGCTGTATAGCTTCGGATGTGTACAACAAAAGACCACTGATATTGAAAAAAGGAGATCTGGGAGATGCCGTACGTGCCTCCATGAGTTTTCCTGCCATGTTCAAGCCTATCGAAATAGACTCGATACTGGCATACGACGGTGGCATTTACAATAATTTTCCAGTGAATGTAATGCGTGACACCTTCCATCCGGATATCATTATAGGAAGTGCCGTATCCGCCAATCCGGGCAAACCCAAGGAAGGTGACATTATGGGGCAACTGGAAAATATGATTATGCAAAAGACAGATTACTCTTTACCCGATTCCCTCGGCATCCTCATGACTTTTAAATATGATGATGTCAATTTAATGGACTTCCAGCGCTTTGACGAGTTGCATGACATTGGTTATAAACGTGCCATAGAAATGATGGACTCCATAAAAAGCCGAATTCATCGAAGAATCACCCCCGAACAAGTGAAAGTTAAACGACTGGCCTATAAGAGCAATTTACCGGATTTCCGTTTCAAAAGAGTAAATATAACTGGTGCCAACGAACGACAAAAGCAATATATACAAAAAGAGTTCCATGAAAACGACTTCGATGTTTTCACTATGGAGGATATCAAACGAGCATATTTCCGTTTGTTGTCCGATAATATTATATCCGAAATCATTCCTCATGCCGTTTATAATGAGAAAGACCAAACCTACGACTTGAACCTCCAAGTCAAAATGGAGGCCAATCTCTCCGTTCGTGTCGGTGGAAACGTGTCTTCCAGTGGCTCCAATCAAGTCTATTTTGGTGCTTCCTATCAAAACTTGAACTATTATTCAAAAGAATTTAATTTTGACGGACAGTTAGGTCGGGTCTACAATAATGTGCAACTTGCAGCACGAATTGATTTTCCAACCAAGCTGCCTACATCTTATAAATTCATAGCCTCGATCTCCACCTTCGATTATTTCAAAGAAGCCAAATTCTTTTCCAATAAAGACAATCCGGCTTTCAACAAGAAAAGAGAAGAGTTTGTAAAATTGAAGGTGTCATTACCGTTTCTAAGCCGTAAGAAAGCTGAATTCGGTGTAGGTATAGCCCGTATGGAAGACAGGTACTTCCAAACCAATATCATCGACTTCAGCGAGACAAAACATAATAAAAGCACTTATTCTATCTTCGGAGGCTCTATCGTATTGGAAGGAAGCACCTTGAATGCCCGCCAGTTTGCCACACAAGGAAGTCGTGAAAAAATGGCTGCACAAATTTTCACCGGCACAGAACATTTCAGATCAGGTGCATCCAAAGTGACTAAAGACACACCGGAACCTTATAAAAAGGTACAATCCTGGCTTCAAGTTTCATATCAGAACGAAACATACCATAAGGTAAGTCCTAAGTTTACCTTGGGAGCGTATCTAGAGGCGTATTACTCATCCCGAAATTTCTCCAATAATTATACGGCTACATTAATGCAGGCAGGAGAATTCACTCCGACAGCCCATAGCAAAGTAACCTATAATGAGGCTTTCCGTGCTAATCAATATGCCGGAGTCGGCGCCATACCCATCTACCAGTTAAGCGAGTCTTTTCAATTACGCGGAGAATTTTATGGATTTGTACCCATCTTTCCTATCAAGAAAGATGAATATGGACAAGCATATTACGGGAAAGCTTTCACAAAATTCGAATATCTTGGAGAAATCTCATTAGTTTTTCAATTATCGTTCGGTTCTATCAGTGCTTATGTAAACCACTATAGTTCACCGTCTAACGATTGGAATGTAGGTTTAACACTGGGCTGGCAGTTGTTTAACTCCCGTTTCATCGAATAATTTTTAGAAAAAAGTTTTAGTAAAACGCTTGCATTTTCAAAAAAAGTCCGTATCTTTGCACCCGTTAAAACAAAAGAACAATAAATAATGGCCGCGTAGCTCAACTGAATAGAGTAGCTGACTACGGATCAGCCGGTTACAGGTTTGAATCCTGTCGCGGTCACTACCAAAAGAAGTTCGATTAGTTTTGCAATGGCCGCGTAGCTCAACTGAATAGAGTAGCTGACTACGGATCAGCCGGTTACAGGTTTGAATCCTGTCGCGGTCACTACTAAAAATATTAAACAATGGTCGCGTAGCTCAACTGAATAGAGTAGCTGACTACGGATCAGCCGGTTACAGGTTTGAATCCTGTCGCGATCACAAAGAAGGCCATCTTTTCTGATGGTCTTTTCTTGTATTTTCTCTCTTTTTTTAAATTTAAATGGCTCAGTTGTAATTCTTGGGGGAAAATCCCCTGTTAAGCACCTCCGCGCTTCTACAGGTCTACCATTTTTCCGTTCTTATATCTTTGCAGCATATAAAAAAGAAGCATTATGGTTTAGAAGAACTTGGGAACGCTTCTTGGAAGCATTGAAATTATCCCCAATCACGCCTACACCTTCTCCAACGAAACAATGACGACCAACACAACTTCTCACACACCTGAAAAGAACAGTTCATCTTTAAACAAGCGCTTGTTCTTTTTTAAAAAACAAGGCGTTTCAAAGGTTACTAACATACAGACCGACAGGTTAGTAACGTGTCGGGTAACACGTTACTAATGTATCAGGTGAAAGATTAGTAATGTTACGCGTGAAAGATATAGAATCTTACAGGTATAATATATCAAAGAACGAACAGACAGGCATAAAAAAAAGACTGGTGTTTTTAATGACGAAACACCAGTCTTATCTAATTAAAAAAATTCCTTTATCAGCATTTAATTTTCAATTCATCCAAAATAGCACGCATCTTTTCAAATGTTGTGATACGAGTCGGTACAAGCGGCAAACGTAATTTATTTTCAATCAGCCCCATTACATTCAACATAGCCTTCACCCCGGCAGGATTACCATCTACGAACAACAGGCTGAATAATTCCGTAAACCTATGATGAATAGTCAATGCATTTGCAAAATCACCCTGTAATGCCAAACGAGTCATACGACTGAATTCACGCGGAAATGCATTACCGATAACCGAGATAACCCCTACAGCACCCAAAGTAATCAAAGGAAATGTAATACCATCATCACCCGAAATCACATCAAAATTAGCCGGTTTATTCTTGATGATATCATCCATCTGAGTAATATTACCCGATGCCTCCTTGATAGCGATAATATTCTTGAAATCGCGTGCCAGACGCAAAGTGGTCTCAGCAGTCATGTTCACACCGGTACGTCCCGGTACATTATAAAGAACCACAGGAAGATCCGTCGCTTCAGCAATCGCTTTATAGTGTTGGTAAATACCTTCCTGGGAAGGTTTGTTATAATAAGGTACAGCAACAAGTACGGCATCAACTCCTGTCATATCATCATTTTTCAGCGTTTCCACAACAGCACGGGTACAGTTGCTGCTAACTCCCAGCAGAATAGGGATACGTCCATTCACTCTTTCGATTATCAAACGTTTTATCTTGTCTTTTTCTTCTTTAGTCAAAGTCGGGGTTTCAGCCGTGGTTCCCAACACGCACAAAAAATCTGTTCCATTTTGAAGCTGGTAATCAACCAGACGAAGTAACGCATCATAATCAACGCTGTCATCTTCCTTGAAAGGAGTAATCAACGCTACTCCCATGCCTTTTAATCTTGTCTGTATCATAAATGAATTATAAATTCTTATTTAATAGCCTACAAAAGTACGAATATTTTCTCTTTTAGCGATAAAAATCACACTATTTTTAGTTTATACTCGCTAAAAAGTCACTCTATCATTTGCAGAAACTCCTCTTCGCTCACAATGGTCACACCCAGTTTCTGCGCTTTCTCCAGTTTACTGGGCCCCATATTGTCACCCGCCAGAACAAAGCTGGTCTTGGACGAAATACTTCCCACATTCTTACCACCATGCTTTTCAATTAACTCCTTATATTCGTCACGCGAATGATGGGCGAAAACCCCACTAATCACAACAGATTTCCCTGCCAATTTGTCAGTGTGTCCCGAAGTATCCTCCTCATCAGCTTCCAATCTCACACCCGCCACACGAAGACGCTCTATAATGTCACGATTCTTCGGATTAGCAAAGTACAACAAGATACTCTGTGCTATTTTTTCTCCGATTTCATCGACATGAATCAAATCATCTAAACTCGCGTCTGCCAAAGCATCCATCGACTTAAAGGATTTCGCCACCTTCTTCGCCACAGTTTCACCCACAAAACGGATACCCAATGCAAAGAGCACCCTTTCAAACGGCACTTCTTTGGACTGCTCTATACCTTTTATTATATTCTCGGCGGATTTTTCTCCCATACGTTCCAGGTTGATGATATCCGATGTTTTTAAAGTATACAGATCGGCAACATCACGTATCAATCCTTCCTGGTAAAACTGATCTACCGTTTCCGGACCGAGTCCATCAATATCCATAGCCCTACGGCTGATAAAATGTTCTATTTTTCCCTTGATCTGTGGGGGGCAAGCGGCATCATTGGTACAATAATAAGCAGCTTCACCTTCATAGCGCACCAATTTACTGCCACACTCGGGGCAATAAGTAATAAACTTTACTTTATCACCTATCATAATACGGGCGTTCTTGTCCACACCTACAATTTTTGGAATAATCTCGCCCCCTTTTTCTACATAAACCATATCGCCGATATGCAAATCCAGCCCTTCTATGATGTCTGCATTATGGAGCGAAGCACGCTTTACCACGGTTCCGGATAGCTGTACGGGATCCAGATTGGCCACCGGAGTCACAGCACCTGTTCTTCCCACTTGATAGGTCACCTTGTTCAAACGGGTAAGTGCCTGTTCGGCCTGAAACTTGTATGCAATGGCCCATCGGGGTGATTTTGCCGTAAAACCCAAATTACGCTGCTGTCGCAAAGAATTCACTTTCAGTACTATTCCGTCCGTAGCTACAGGCAGATTCTTACGCTCCACATCCCAGTATTTGATGAAATCAAATACTTCCTGCAATGTTTTGCATTTGCGAGTAAGATCAGAAATTTTAAATCCCCATTTCTCCGCTTCTTTCAAATTTTCATAATGACCGTCGCACGGCAAATTATCTCCAAGCAAATAATAAAGGTATGCATCCAGCTTGCGGGATGCCACAATGGCAGAATTCTGCAACTTCAATGTTCCCGAAGCTGCGTTGCGGGGATTAGCGAACAACGGTTCTTCGCGGGCTTCTCGTTCTTTGTTCAATTCCTCAAACACCACCCAAGGCATCAAAATCTCCCCACGAATTTCAAATGCTTCAGGATACCCCTTTCCATGCAACACCAAAGGGATACTGCGGATGGTCTTCACATTGCCTGTCACATCATCTCCTTGCACGCCATCACCACGCGTCACAGCACGCACCAATTTCCCGTTCTCGTAAGTCAGCGAAATAGAAGTACCATCGTATTTCATTTCACAACAAATCTCAAAATCTTCGTTCAAGGACTTCTTTACCCTGTCATAAAACTCGGTTACTTCCGTTTCCGAATAGGTGTTAGTCAATGAAAGCATGGGATATTTATGTACCACCTGCATGAAGTTTTTGTTTATATCACTTCCCACACGCATACTGGGCGAGTTCTCATCTCTATGTTCCGGATGTTTTTCTTCCAGATCCTGAAGTTCACGCATCAGCTTGTCAAACTCCTGGTCTGTAATCTCAGGCGCATTCAATACATAATAATTATAGTTATGTCGATGAAGCTCCTCGCGCAATTGGTCTATTCTTTCTATTTCTGTCATATATATAAAGGTAGTTTTCCCGCAAAAATAGCTATTTTTTGAATGAAAAACACCTTCCGGCAAAGAGGAATTTGCTACTTTTGCAAAAAATAACCGAATATGAGAATAGACATCATTACCGTTTTACCCGAGATGCTGGAAAGCTTCTTCAACTGCTCTATCATGAGCCGTGCGCAGAAAAAAGGAATTGCAGAAATACATATACATAATTTACGCGATTATGCATACGACCGTTATCGCAAAGTAGATGATTATCCCTTCGGTGGATTTGCCGGTATGGTGATGAAGATTGAACCAATAGACCGATGCATCTCAGCTTTGAAAGCAGAACGCGAGTACGATGAAATTATATTTACATCTCCAGATGGAGAACAGTTTAACCAGCCGATGGCCAACTCACTTTCACTCGCAAAGAATTTAATTATTCTATGTGGTCATTTTAAGGGTATAGACTATAGAATACGTGAACATTTCATTACGAAAGAAATCAGTATCGGTGACTATGTTTTGACAGGTGGGGAGTTGGCTGCCGCCGTTATCGCCGATGCCGTAGTTCGTATTATTCCCGGGGTCATTTCTGACGAACAATCGGCATTGTCCGATTCTTTTCAAGATAATCTGTTAGCAGCTCCTGTATATACCCGTCCTGCAGAATACAAAGGATGGCAAGTTCCCGATGTGTTGTTATCCGGACACGAGGCAAAGATTAAAGAATGGGAGCTTCAGCAGTCATTAGAAAGAACACAGCGGCTAAGACCCGATTTGCTAAAATAAAAAATATATATAAAAAATAAAGAGATAAAAGCCTTATGATGAACATGGCTTTTACCTCTTTGCTTTTGTTTATATCATACCTGAAAAGATGTTCTCTCTTTAATATAACCTAAGTCCATCTTCCTTTTCCTTATATATTGATAAAGCTTTTTCAAGTGTTTTTCTACTCCATTTTTTCAAAAACAAGCCATTTCATCGAAAAAAAATAATTGAAGTTATCATTTTATACCCATGCAATAAGTTGTAACAACAACCATTTTTATACTCGTTCTATCTAGAGAAGGTTATAAAAAAGGCCCTGCAAGAAATGCTTCAATTTATTCATCTACACTCTCGCAGGGCTATAATTTAAAAGATAAAATTTTCAGATTTCTAAAGCGCCTATTATATCTTTTACAGATGTATATCCATGACGTTCCAAATAGTCATTTATTCCTTCTGAAACTTTGACAGTAATAGCTGGGTCTATGAAGTTGGCAGTACCTATCTGTATTGCGGTGGCACCTGCCAACATAAACTCCACAGCATCCTTCCAGCCCATGATACCCCCTAGTCCAATGACAGGAATATTTACTGCTTTAGCGACTTGCCATACCATACGCAATGCGATTGGTTTCACAGCTGCACCACTCATGCCGCCGGTAATAGTGGAAAGTACAGGCCGACGCTTTTCAGCATCGACAGCCATCCCCAGCAGGGTATTGATCAGAGATACACTGTCCGCACCGGAAACCTCGGCCGCACGTGCTATTTCTGTGATGTCTGTCACATTGGGAGATAATTTTACGATCAGCGTCTTTTTATACACATTACGTACAGCTTTTACAACCTCGGAACACCCGCATGCGGAAACCCCGAAGGCCATACCGCCCTGCTTTACATTAGGGCATGAGATATTCAATTCTATAGCGGGAATATTATCCAGATCATTGATGATCTCGGCAGTCTTCACATAATCCTCTACAGCAGATCCGGATACATTAACGATCATATTAGTATGGATATCCCTTATCTGTGGATAGATATGTTCAACAAAATAATCCACCCCTTTATTCTGTAACCCTACCGCATTAAGCATCCCCATAGGGGTCTCTGCCATACGTGGGTAAGGATTACCTTCACGATGATGAAGGGTAGTCCCTTTTACAATGATGCCACCAATTTTTTCGAGGTCTACAAAGTCCTCAAATTCTTTTCCGTATCCAAAGGTACCCGATGCTGTCATAACCGGGTTACAAAGCTTTAAATCGCCGATATTTACACTTAAATCTGCCATAATAGTTTCTTTATATTAAATACAGGACCCTCTTTACAAACACACAAATGCCCTTCGTCCGTGTTCTCCACACAGCATAAGCATGCACCGACACCACAAGCCATCCTATTTTCCAGTGAAACCTCACATTCTATTCCATGAACTTTGGCGTATTTAGCTACCGAAATCATCATGGGTTTTGGACCACAGGTGTATATCATATCAAACCGATCTGTATGCAAGATGCTATGCTGTGTCACATAGCCTTTCTCGCCCATACTTCCATCTTCAGTTGTTGTATACACCTTACCTAATTTCTCAAAATACTCCAGCTGCAACAGATCTTTGGATGAACGTGCGCCTAGCAGGAAAGCAGGCGTACATCCCATTTTCACTAACTCAGCACCGAGCATCAACATCGGGGCGGTACCCACACCACCGCCAACCAGTAGCGGCTTTACCTTTGTCACATTCCGGGGCATTGTAAATCCATTGCCGAGAGGCATCACCACATTAACAATATCTCCTTGTTTCACAGTGGCTAGTTTGCGAGTGCCATCGCCAACTAATTGCACCAGGAACCAAACTTCATTGGTTGTTTTATCCACATAATTAATAGAAATAGGACGGCGGAGAAAAGTTGTATTGGAACCGTCAATACGTATCTCAGCAAACTGACCCGGCAGCATCTCGGGCAATGGGTTGGCATGAGTCAATTTTATCAGAACATAATTGGCATGCAATTTTATGTTCTGTGTAACCACAAGGTCTAAAATATATTTTTTCATGAAATAAAATTGGGTAAATTCATTTTCTATGCAAAGATACACGAATTTACCCAAATCTTATTCTGCTAACCGGCATTTTAGTGGATTCCCACCCTAATTTTCAGGCTTGAACGTTTCATAAGTCCCATTATCAAAGAATATTCTTATTTCAGTGATTTTTTTGGCAGGTATTTCCACATACTTAATTTCCTCACGCACAATCTCTTTAGGAGAATAAAGTGGTGTTTTAACCTCATTTTCCTTGCGATATTCCGGAGAAACTGGACGTTCGGGCGTAAATAATGAATTCTCATCAAACAAAGAAGGCGTATAATGAATGTTATTGTCTGAATCAACATCCGTTTCCATTTGTCCTTCACCATAGAGTAACCAGTCTAAACTGATATAGTCACACGCTTTGTGTATTTTCATGACGACTTCCAAGCTAGGATTATTCCTACCACTAAGAATATGGGAAAGAGAGGAAGGTGAAATTCCAATCTTCTCTGCAAATTGAGCTGCAGTCATATCTTCTTTCTGGATTATTTGAGCGATTCTTTCCTTCATTTACAAAAGTATAAGGCAAAATTTACAGATACAAAAGTAATTAATATAATTCATAAATGCAAATTTACAATATGGAAATGTATATCTTACAAAAGTAAAGTATGAGTATATTATTGGAAATAAATTAAGATTTACACACGTAAACCGCTCCTAAAAATACTATAATTATCACTTTATGCATGACTATATAAAATACTGATTATCTATAATATATACACAACAAAAATGATATATTTACAAATAAATATGATTATATAAGCAAATAAAATGCATACAAGTTATTAACCACTTTATCGACAAGATATAAAACACTGGTTTCAAGCATATTATCGTAATAAAATAAGAGATAAATAATTATTCATATACATTTATATATGTAATCTTCACTCTTAACTACTACCTTGTTTATATTTGTATTATTTACATTGTTAAACCTGCAAAGCTTATAATATCTCCTATATTAGGAAAGTTTACAGATGTAAGATTACAAAATTAAATTATAATTATTTCTAAAAGTGAATTTTCTCTGTTTTACGCTCCAGCTTGATCCTATGAATATTTTGTTTTCCTATTTTACAAGTATCAATGTATTTTTCATGGTAAAGACAAGAACTCCCCATCCAAGTTTTAGCCCATTTTCGCTTTATGGGATTCATAGATAATGAGAATCATAGAATGCACGATAAGAGGACAAAGTATGGATTCAAAATTTAAACTAACGTATGAATTTGCAAAAAATAAATTGTCGCTGTTTACTTGCTTCATCTGCATTCTTTCCATTCTTCTTATTCATTTTACTCCGAAAAGGCTAAATACTGCCATTATTCATGTACAAACAGACATTCCCTTTAAAATACGCGATTCTAAGAAGGCGAAAAATGGTCTATCAATCTAGGAATAAGCAAGTTAATACTATTTTTCTCATCATCCATCTCTCATCATCTAGAAAAATAGAGAACAAAAACATAACTGTAGCATTAAATGAGGTAATAATAAAAGTATGAATGTAAAATATTATTCTCAATTGAGTCATCAACAGGATTTCTGCTAAGAGAAAGGATAAAAAGAATCCCGACACTTAAAAAAACAAAAGCATCGGGATAGCGGAATCTTGTTTGACCTCGTTAGTTAATGAAGAATTTTGTATACAAGTTCTCGCAGCAAATCTCCATCCTCCAAAGATGGATTACCCACTCCTTTTGATTTTGCATCACAGTAACGAATCTCACCAATAATTTGCATCACCTTTACTCCGCTATATTTTCTCATAGCAGCCATATAGTCTTTAGATTGCCATGGTGATTTAAGCCCCAGCTGATTGGCTATACCCTGCTCTGACTTATCAGGAGCATAATATGCAAGCATCAAATTAGAGAAGAAATTGAATAACACAGACAAGGTCATTTGCAAAGGATTTGTTTTGGGGTTCTCCTCAAAATATTTTATTATCTGATTAGCCTTGAAAACATCCTTTGCCACCAAAGCATTCCTAAGTTCAAAATTATTATAATCCTTACTTATGCCAATGTTACGTTCTATTTGTTCAGGAGTAATCCGCTTTTGCTCTCTTGGAAGCGTGATAATTAATTTTTCCAACTCTCCGGCCATACGGCTTAAATCTGCTCCAACAAATTCCGCCATCATTTCTGAAGCCTTAGGCTCTATTTCTACTGAACGACGTTTCAAGTAAGAAGATATAAAGCCAGGAAGCTGAGCATCCTTAATCTTTTTCGATTCGAAAAGGACACCTACTTTCTCTATTTCAGCTGCCAATTTTTTTCTTCTATCCAATGTACCATGTTTATGGCATAACACCAGAATTGTAGAATCCAAAGGTTTCTGGAGATAATAAGCAAGCTCTTCAATATTCTTTATATTCTGAGCTTCTTTTACTATTACAACTTGATATTTGGACATCATGGGATAACGCTTGGCTGCATTGATAACAGTCGCGATATCTGTATCAGCCCCATAGACAATAGTCTGATTGAATTCTTTTTCATTTTCATTTAACACCGTTTGTGCTATATACTCAGATATCCGATCTATATAATAAGATTCTTCACCCATTAGATAATAAACAGGCTTATAGATACGGTTTTTCAGTTCACGGGCTATTTCTTCGTATGTTGTTTCTTTTGCCATACACAGTAAAATTACCAGTCAAATTTTAAGTGCTTGACTGTTTTCTTTTCCTCAATAATCATTTGTAATGAAGCAATACCAATCTCCACATGCTCCTCTACATATTGCTGCGTTACAATACTGTCGCTTTTCTCCGTCTTCACCCCTTCAGGAATCATCGGCTGGTCGGATACCAGAAGTAATGCTCCAGTAGGAATATGATTGTAAAAACCGGTAGTAAACAGCGTAGCCGTTTCCATATCCACACACATGGCACGCGTTTTAAGGAGATACTTTTTAAACCCCTCATCATGCTCCCATATACGGCGGTTGGTAGTATATACCGTTCCGGTCCAATAATCGCGGGCATGGTCGCGGATAGCCGACGAGACGGCACGCTGCAACATAAATGCAGGTAACGCAGGTACCTCAGGCGGATAATAATCATTGGATGTTCCTTCTCCACGAATAGCTGCAATGGGCAGAATCAGATCTCCCAACTTATTTTTCCTATCTATGCCCCCACATTTACCTAAAAACAAACATGCTTTAGGCTGGATGGCCCCTAACAAATCCATAATGATAGCAGCATTGGGACTTCCCATGCCAAAATTAATAATAGTGATTCCTTCCGCATGTGCCGAAGTCATATTGGCATCACGTCCTAGTACCGGCACATTAAATTTGTCGGCAAAAAGTTCCACATATTTATTGAAATTGGTCAGAAGGATGTATTCTCCGAAATCATTCAAGCTTCTTTTTGTGTAGCGGGGAAGCCAGTTTGCTACAATTTCCTCTTTTGTTTTCATAATCTTTTGTATTTTTGCATCGGTTATTACCGAGTTACACTTATGCAAATTTACTAAATGTTATCATTAAACTTACCATCCTACGAAATTAAAATCGCGGAGCGAAATGGAAAAAATGTTATTTTCGATATGCTCCGCAAGAGATATGTCGCCCTTACTCCGGAAGAATGGGTAAGACAACATTTTGTTCATTACCTGACGGATTATAAAGGATATCCGAAGGGATTACTGGCCAACGAAATACAACTAGACTTAAACGGAACAAAAAAACGTTGTGATACTGTGCTCTACAACAAAGATCTAAGTGCCAAACTGATTGTGGAGTACAAAGCTCCACATATAGAAATCACACAAACAGTATTTGATCAGATAACCAGGTATAACATGGTTCTGAAAGTTGATTATCTGATTGTCAGCAACGGATTGAATCATTACTGCTGCCATATTGATTACAATACAAAAACATATCTTTTTCTACCAGAGATTCCCCACTATTCAGAACTGTAGATATATAAAAAACATTCTAAGCAACATCTCCTTACAAGATCTTGCTCAGAATGTGATGAAATTCTTTTTCCACAAAGAAAAAGATACTGCTTCAGGCGATATTATCTCTTGACAGTTTCCAAGTGCTGTTCAGCAATCACACCTGCCAATTCAGGGTCAATCATGATACGACCACAATATTCACATACGATAATTTTCTTACGCATACGGATATCAAGCTGTTTCTGGGGCGGAATCTTGTTAAAACAACCACCACATGCATCACGCTGAACATACACAATTCCCAATCCATTTCGAGAATTTTTACGGATACGTTTAAACGCCTGCAACAGACGCGGTTCGATAGTTGTTTCCAATACTTTTGCTTTCTCTCTCAGCTTTTCTTCTTCCTGCTTGGTTTCAGAAACAATTTCTTCCAATTCGGATTTCTTCGCTTCCAAGTCCTTCTTTCTTTCATCCAAGTCTTGATTACTGTGCTCTATCTCCTCGCTCTTTGCTTTTTCCGCTGCAATATATTCCTTTATGCGTTTCTCGCAAAGCTCGATTTCCAATGACTGGAATTCAATTTCCTTTGTCAACACATCATATTCGCGATTATTACGCACATTATCCTGCTGAGCTTTATATTTTTCAACAGAAGTCTTAGCTGTCTCAATTTCAATTTTCTTAGTCGCAATGTTTGATTTCAGTTCCTCGATATCAGCTTTAATTTTCTCGATACGAGTACTCAAACCGGCGACCTCATCTTCAAGGTCTTGAACTTCAAGAGGAAGTTCCCCTCTCAGGGTCTTAATCTTATCGATTTCAGACAACATGGTCTGCAACTGATACAAAGCCTTCAGCTTTTCTTCCACTGTTAATTCGCTCGGGTCTTTCTTTGCTTCTCTAGCCATAGTTCTTTCTTACAAATATTTAATAGGATTTGTATTTACTCGGGTTATCTGGACTTCCAGTTCCGGAAACATCTCCTGCATGATTGAATAAAATATTTCTTTTGTATACTGCTCACTCTCATAATGACCTACTTCAGCTACCAGAATATTATTCTCGTAATTGAAATAATCATGATATTTCACTTCACCCGTGATAAATACATCAGCATCGGCACTTACCGCTTTAGGCAATAAAAATGCTCCAGCACCACCGCATAACGCTACTTTCTGTATCAAACGACCAGATAAACGAGTATGTCGCAGACAGCCCACTTCGAACGTCTTCTTGATGCGTTTCAAGAAATCCAGTTCGGTTTCAGGTTCTTCCAATTCTCCGATCACCCCCGAACCTACTTGTGTCCAAGTATTTTTCAACGGATAAAAATCAAAAACCGGTTCTTCATAAGGATGTGTTGCCAATAATGCTTTTACCGCCATAGCCTTTTTAAAAGCCGGAAGAATCGTTTCTATACGCACCTCGGACTCCTTATGCAATTCGCCTATTTCTCCACAGAACGGACTGGCTCCTTTCTGCGCACGGAAAGTCCCCTCACCTTCCAAATTATAGCTGCATGAATCATAATTACCTATGCAACCACAACCGGCTTCAAATAAAGCTTTTCTCACTCTATCAGCCTGTGCATCCGGCACAAAAGTTACAAGCTTCAATAAATATTCTTCTTTCGGGTCTAATATGCGTACATTTCTGAGACCTATCTTTTCAGCTATTTTATAATTGACACCTCCGGGTGCATTATCCAGATTGGTATGTGCCGAATAAATGACAATATCATTTTTAATGGCTTTCAAAACACACCGTTCAATGTAATCCCGACCAATAATAGATTTATAACCTTTAAATATAAGTGGATGATGTGATATAATCAGGTTGTATCCCAACATGACAGCTTCATCCACAACAGCTTCAGTAACGTCCAGACACAACAAAGCCCCTGTTGCTTCCGCTTCTGTCAGTCCAACTTGCAATCCGGCATTATCAAATCCGTCTTGCAAAGGCAGAGGCGCGAACCTTTCAAGGGCACTTACTATTTCCTTAATTTTCATTCGTTCGCGAAAATTTGATTGCAAAGATAATCAATCCATTTGAATTTAAAAAGCAACCAAGCTATTTTTTATACTTTCCCCACTTTATCATTTTATTTTTCAAAGCATAACGTTCGTCAACAACACGGTCTGTCGGAAAAAAAGTAAGATGAATACGCCATCCGCCCGAATGAAACGTAAATTTGCGGGCTGATATTCCTGTTTCTATCAAAGCTAGTTTATCAATGATAAATGCTTTAATATCTACAGGAAATTCCTCTCCTTCATACATTATATCCGCAGTGACAAAGAAACCGGGAGTTGATAATTCTGCTATATATTTCCAAATTTGCTCATTCATGTTTTTCTATTTTATTGAAAGAAATATATAATGTATACAAAGCAAGGAAAGACCCTACTTCCGTTTGGTATCCTTATGAACTCGTAACAACCGGCCATAACTGTCGAATGATTTCCGTGAAGCCAGAAAAATGGTCATCATTAGTGAAAGCATAGATGCCACCACAGTTATAACTACAATCATAATCTGATATTTGATAGCCACATGTGGCGAACTTCCTCCCAATATCTGCCCAATCATAGTTCCCGGCAATGCAACAAGCCCTGTTACTGCCATATTGGCAATGCCCGGACTGAACGCTTTAATAAGAGCCTGACGCACAAATGGAGCTATCGCCTCATTACGGGTAGCGCCATTCCCCAACAGAAAATAATAAAGTTGCTGTTCCCTACGCAATCCGGCATAGTAAGTATTTAATCCTATCACATTCACTCCCAACATATTCCCCCATGATTATACCAAAAACCGGAATAAAATACTGGGCACTGAAGATGTTATCCAACTTTAATACAAAGCCAAGGAAATAAAGTCCGACAAGCACCACTGTTACAAAAAAACCGATAGAAATAGGAATCATCAAAATTTCGCGTTTTAACCGCGTACGCGTCAAAGCCGTTTCAGCAGCCACCCCAACCATGATGATCACCCACAAAAAATTAATAAACGGATTGTTCCATTCAAACAGAAAACGAAGATAAGCCCCAATCAAAAACAACTGTATAATCATACGTACTGTGCCTATCAGAACCGGTTTAAGCAAGCCCGTCTTGAAACGCCATAAAAAATAAACCGGAATAAGCATCAGCAGCAATCCTACTCCCAAACTGCCATAGTCTATATCAATTGTTCCCATCAGTCAGATTATAAAGTAAATACCTTGTCGCATCCGGCAGCAAACTGTTTGTCATGCGAAACAGACAATATAGTCATTCCTTTACTGCATAAGGATTTAAAGAAGTTAATCACCCGTAAACACGATTCCGGATCAAGTGCCGAAGTCGGTTCGTCCACTACCAGTAAAGGTTTGTCAAGCAAGGCTGTCACTGCCAACATGATACGCTGACGCTGACCACCCGACACTTCATTTACCCGTTTATCATAAAGTTTCTCTTCCAATCCTAATGATACGAAATAATCCATCAGCCGCTCTTTGCTGAATCCCGCCTCACGATTTGCCTTCAGTTCAAAAGGCATCCGCACCATTTCACTGACCCATTCCGAAGGAAGAGCCAACTCCTGGGGAATCCATGCTATTTTCTTTCGGATATGATCCGCCGTCTTAGGTGCCAGCAGTGTGCCGTCCACCCTTATTGTCCCTTCACTTAAAGGAACAAAGCCCAAAACAGCTTTCAGCAATGAAGATTTTCCACTGCCGGAACCACCACAAATGCATACACTTTCTCCGTAATGAACTTGCAGGTCAAGTCCTCTGAAAAGAGTCAGATTACCAAAACTTATAGATATATTTTCTATATTAATCATCACATTAAAACAAAAAGAGTCGGGAGCATTCACTGCTGCCGACTCCACATAATGTATTAAAAATAAAATAAATGTGTCGAAGTTTAATATGCTCTCGCAAAGAGAACACGGCGAGCAGATGGTTTTCCGGTTACCATACACTTGCCCGGAGTCAGGCTCTCTTCATCAGCATCAAAAGGAAGACAACGAATTGTTGCCTTGGTATCCTCTTTAATCCGGTCTTCCGTTTCCGGGGTTCCATCCCAATGAGCCAGAATAAAGCCACCTTTCTCTATCTGTTCCTTGAAATCATCGTATGAATCCACTTTCACGATATGTTCGTTACGATAGTTCAATGCCTTCTGATAAATATTGTTCTGAATATCCTCCAACAATTGTTGTACATATTCTTCGATTCCGTCGCAAGAACGAGTTTCTTTTTCCAATGTATCACGACGCATCACTTCCATTGTATTGTTTTCAAGATCACGGCCACCCATTACCAAGCGAACAGGCACACCTTTCAGTTCGTAATCTGCAAACTTGAATCCCGGACGCTTATTGTCTGCATTATCATATTTCACAGAAATACCCATTGCTTTCAACTTGTTGACAATGCCTTCTACTTTTGCATCAATCTTCTTCAGCATTTCATCATTCTTATAAATAGGAACGATAACTACCTGAATAGGAGCCAAATGTGGTGGCAACACCAATCCGTTATCATCAGAGTGAGTCATTATCAATGCACCCATCAAACGGGTAGATACTCCCCAGGAAGTAGCCCAAACATAATCCAGCTTATTGTTTTTGTCAACAAACTGTACATTGAACGCTTTCGCAAAATTCTGTCCCAAGAAGTGAGAAGTACCACATTGCAATGCCTTTCCATCCTGCATCAAACCTTCGATGGTGTAAGTATCCAACGCACCCGCGAAACGTTCATTAGCCGATTTTACCCCTTTGATTACCGGGACAGCCATATACTTCTCGGCGAAGTCACCATACACATGCAACATTTTCTGTGCTTCCGCTTCTGCTTCCTCGCGGGTCGCATGAGCCGTATGACCTTCCTGCCACAAGAACTCCGCAGTACGCAGGAACAATCGGGTACGCATCTCCCACCGCATAACATTTGCCCATTGGTTGCACAAGATAGGCAGGTCACGATAGGAATTAATCCAGTTCTTATATGTACTCCAAATGATTGTTTCAGATGTAGGGCGGATAATCAATTCTTCTTCCAGTTTGGCAGCCGGATCTACGATAACACCCGAACCGTCCTCTGCATTCTTCAGACGATAGTGAGTAACTACAGCACACTCTTTGGCAAATCCTTCTACGTGCTCAGCTTCACGGCTAAGGTAAGATTTCGGGATAAGCAACGGGAAATAGGCATTTACGTGACCGGTTTCCTTAAACATATCGTCCAACTGACGCTGCATTTTCTCCCAAATGGCGTATCCGTAAGGCTTGATAACCATACATCCACGCACAGGTGATTGTTCAGCCAAATCGGCCTTCACCACCAAGTCATTATACCACTGAGAATAATTCTCGCTTCTTTTGGTAAGTTCTTTCAATTCTACTGCCATGCTATATCGTTATTTTTGTTTTTCCTTTTTAAGAGTTTGCAAAATTAGTAAAAAAGCATGGGAAAGTACTAATGATTTAGCAAAAATATAGAGTCGAAAAATATAAAAATAACTTATTGATAACGATAATACCACCAATAGGTATCACCATATTCCCGCCGCATACGGTTTTTCTCTTCCACTGGTGATGAAAATTCCTTCTGACGGTTAAGAAACTCATCCAAACGCCGCACCATCAGCGTGTCTTTAACTTCTCTTCCATATCCAGGATGAGTCCGTTTATAAAGCACCAATGCCTCACGATAATAACGCGGCAATGTATCTTGCTCGAAACAATACATATCAACCGCCGATACAAATTTATCCAATTTCTTATCCAGCAGCAATGCACTCATATAATAATTCAAAGCGGTATGTCTACCTATTTCATCACGACAGATACGGGCCAAAAAGTCTACTGTCTCTTCTGCAACATGTGATCTTACACCAAGATGAGCATACAAGCTATCGGCATTCAAGCGCAAAGTTTCCTGAGAATGAGGCGCAAACAAAAGCCCTTCCGCACCATAATATTGAGGGTATTCAAACAAATGCTCCCCCATGGTACCTTCCAAAGACATAGCATAGGCTCTAAGCACTGTCAATGTACGGGTTGTTTCCAAAGACTTTGCTCCTATCATCCGTGCAGCTTCATAATGATGATTACGGATAGCCTGCTCCACAGCCAGTTCATGATGAAAATTCACATTCGTATTTCCTATACCTACCGTCATCAGGCATAAAAGTGTCAAAATTGCTAAGTTAGAGTTTATTAAGCCCAATATAGAACCCTCTTGATTCAACCAGGAACGAAACACACGCCGTAAAGTATAGACAACACCTATATATATAAGCAAAAGCAACGGCAGCAGCCAAAACCATTTATCCTCTATGTTTCCTCCGTGGAAAATAGTCCGGTCCACATCCGTCAGCACTCCCAGCAACAGACAAGACGGGAAATAAGAAAGTGTTCGCACAGGGCCTTTTAATCCCATCAATCCATTGATTCCCCAACGGAATACCAATAAAACCACTGTAATGATGATAGCTCCTGCCAACGGAGAATAATGTGTCTTTCCTTGTGACAATGAATAATGCAATGCACCTACGACATCTTTCTGAAGCACAAAAAGATAGACAATACTAAAAATAGAGAAAAGAAGACCGCACGCAACCGTGAGGATGCGGGCGGCTCTTTTATAGGATAAGCTGTTGTTGCTGCTCATAAATTACTCTTTCACTTTTTTCAATACCACAGCCGAACGGGCAGGCAGATACAGTTTCAGCCATTCCTTTTTATCCTTCTTATAAAGAGGGTCGAAATTAGTGAAATGACGTATACTGTCATCAGCCAGACCATTGCCTCCGAAAGCTGTCGCATCCGTATTCAGTACCACATCATACGCCCCGACAGGCACTAGGAAACCATAGTCTGTAAATGACTTGGTAGGATTGAAATTAAATACAAAAATCAAATTCTTACGCCGATAAGCCAACACTTGGTCACCATCGTTATGCCATACCTCAATCACTGGAGTATCCTGAATATTTTTCACACTTTCAATGAGGTGGACCATAGCTGAATCAAAATCGCCCAAGTAATGGTAACACAGGTTCTTATTATCAAAAAGTCCCCACTGACGACGGGCATATTTATGCGACCATCCGTTACCTTCACGTGGAAAATCAATCCATTCGGGATGCCCGAATTCATTACCCATAAAGTTCAAATATCCTCCATTGATGGTAGAGGCAGTAAGCAAACGAATCATCTTATGCAATGCGATGCCACGATGCACTGTATAATTTTCATCCCCTTTCTGGAAATGCCAATACATATCAGCATCTATCAGACGGAAAATAATAGTCTTATCGCCCACCAATGCCTGGTCATGGCTTTCGGCATACGAAATAGTCTTCTCGTCCTTACGTCTGTTGGTCACTTCCCAGAACATGCTGCTCGGTTTCCAGTCTTCATCAATCTTCTCCTTGATTGTTTTAATCCAATAATCCGGAATATTCATGGCCATACGGTAATCAAACCCATATCCACCATTTTGAATCGGTGCTGCCAACCCGGGCATACCCGAAACTTCTTCCGCAATGGTAATCGCTTTGGAATTTACCTGATGAATCAACTTGTTGGCCAATGTCAAATAACAAATCGCATTATCATCCTGATTCCCGTTAAAGTAATCCCCATAATTACAGAAAGCCTCTCCCAAGCCGTGGCTATAATACAACATAGATGTCACACCGTCAAAACGAAAACCGTCAAAACGGAACTCATCCATCCAATACTTACAATTGGACAGCAAGAAATGAATCACTTCATTCTTACCATAATCAAAGCATAAGGAATCCCATGCCGGATGTTCACGCCGGCCGCCCGGATAGAAGTATTGATTAGGATCACCGGCAAAATTGCCAAGTCCCTCCACTTCATTCTTCACGGCATGAGAGTGAACAATATCCATAATGACGGCAATTCCCATTCTATGCGCCGTATCAATCAATTCCTTCAATTCATCCGGTGTACCGAAACGGGATGACGGAGCGAAAAAGCTGGAAACATGATACCCGAAACTCCCATAATAAGGATGCTCCTGAATAGCCATAATCTGAATACAATTATATCCGGCTTCCGCTATACGCGGCAATATTTTCTCACGGAACTCATTATAAGTGCCTACCCTTTCTTCTTCCTGAGCCATACCGATATGACATTCATAAATCATCAAAGGATCAGTCTTTGCACGGAACACCTTCTTTCTAAACCGGTAAGGATTCTCTGGCTCCCAAACCTGTGCGCTGAATATCTTTGTCTGATCATCCTGTACCACACGGTTAGCCCATGCTGGTATACGTTCTCCTTCACCGCCATTCCAACGGACTTTCAGTTTATACAAATCACCATGCTTTATAGCACCGCTTTGTAATTCCACCTCCCATACGCCAGGAGAGTTCTTTACATGGTACATCCTATAATCGCCATGCTCTTTCCAGTCGTTGAAATCTCCGATAAGATAAATTTCCTTCGCATTCGGAGCCCATTCACGGAACACCCACCCTCTTCTGGTACGATGCAAGCCGAAATATAAATATCCGGTGGCAAAGTCCGACAAAGTTCCTTTGCCTCCGGTCAGTTCCAATTCTTTGTCTAATGCATGCTGATGGCGTCCTTCAATCGCTGCCGAATACGGTTCCAGCCAAGGATCACTTTCTATTATGCCTAATTTAGGAGTGGTATTTTCCATAATATGATTACTTGTTAGTTATTCTCTTTCAAACCAAAACTTTAACGATCACTTTTTTCACGCCGTCAGGAGACACTCCCGGAGCATGAGCATCCTGTGGAAAAAAGATGGCAAACATTCCCGGCTTTACAGGAATATAGCTTTCGGCAAGTCCCGGATAGAACGAGATATCCTTATCTGCATCATAGTCTGCTTCGGGAAGATCTTCACGGGCTGTATAACCCATCACTTCCACCCCTGACAGAGGAATCTGTATATCAATAAACTGATTATGAGTTTCTAATTTTGCTTCTTCTTTAGTTTTAGGCTTGGTCTGAGAAAAGTTTACTACCAGATCATCACCCTGTAATTTTACTTTTCCTAATTCCTGAGCGTTCAAGTCTGTAGCCTTCAGATATTCCATTGCTTTAGCGAACAAAGGATTCAATGAAGCGTACTTTTCTAAGTTTTCTAATCTGTCTACTACCATAATTATTTCATTTTAATGGTTAAAATATTGCTTTTATCATTCAAAGTCGTCTATTGTGAAATTTGTAAAATCAGCAAAACGCTTCAGTTGCTTGAAAACATCCTCTACTTTGTCCAACAGGTCAGGGGCAAGGAAAAACGCATCAGGCACCATATAAGCACAGGTATAATCCTTACATTTTAAATAATCAATATATTCAAAATCTTTCGGAAATCCTTTGGGAGCCGTTTTTAAGTGATTTTCTCCGATAACAGGAAAGTATTGCTTGAACGCAGGATCTTCCACAATTTCTCTGTATTCATCTATGTTGTCATAAATGGACTGGCGGACAGCTTTCAGCACTTTAGATTCCAGACACCAGCTTCCACCAGCAAGCATACAGTTATCATGCTCTATATGAACATAATATCCACAATGTTCTGATTTCTTTCCACGGGCGTTGATATAGCCGCCCAAGTGTATTTTATAAGGAGTCTTATCACTAGAAAAACGCGTGTCACGATAAATTCGGTATGTACAGTCCTTAGCTTGAATACCGACAATACTTTCGTCAAACAACGAAATACGGGCGATGATTGCTGTCAGTAATTCCTCAAACTCTTTTTGAGCTTTCAGATATTCATCCTTATGCTCCTGAAACCACTCCCGATTATTGTTTGTGGCCAGGTTTTTTAAAAATTGAAAGATAACAGATACATCCATGTTACATTATGTTCATGTGTTCACTTGACAAACTTACAAAATATATTTGTAACGAACTAGAAAAAAGCGAAGTATTTATTTTTTTCCCAAGACCTTGAGAAACCCATCATGCAGCTTTCCATTGGTAGCCAACACTTCATGACCGGAATAGAAATCTCCCCCTCCGCTGTAATCTGTCACTTTTCCACCGGCATTCATCAAGATTATCGAACCGGCCGCAATATCCCACGGTCCCAGCAGTCCTTCTATACGGGCTTCAAAGCGACCGGCAGCTACATAGCAAAGTTCTGCCGCAGCTGTTCCTTGCAGGCGCATACCTCCCACATTTCCATACAACTCGTGCACAATATGCTCCGCCAATGGCTTATACTTTTGCGAATCGTATGGAAAGCCTAACGCCACAAACGCTTCGTCCATATCAGAAACATCTGATACATGTATTTCTTTGTTGTTCAGATAAGAAGGCGCTCCTTTATAAGTCCAGTAAAGTTCATCGCGGCATACTTCATACACCACTCCAACCAGCAGTTCTTCTTTACTACGAAGGGCGATACTCACACAATAAGGAGCATTATTATGGATAAAATTGGTGGTTCCGTCCAGCGGGTCTACCAGCCAGCAATAGTTTTCCGTAGTCAGGCTGCCCGAACCTTCTTCGGCAATGAATCCTGCTTCGGGAAGCAATTCCCGAAGTTGAGCCACAATACGGCGTTCCGATTCTTTATCTACATACGATACATAGTCGTGAGCATTTTTCTTCTCTACCTTGCTACGGTCAAAACCGCTACGCTCTTTACGAAGAAAAGCACCCGCCCGGAGTGCTATTTCACGTACTTTCAACGTTATCTTCTCTAAATCCAACATTATATTCTTATTTTTGTTCCGCATCCAGCGTTCCAAACTTATAAACACCTTTACGGATTACATTTCCATTCTTGTCAGTCTCCACAAAAGCGCCGTGTTTCTTCCCTTGTTTGAAAAATCCGTCATAGCGTACTCCGTTCTTATCTTCAAGCACGCCTTTGCCGTCTTCCTTTCCTTTTACGAAATGGCCCTTATATTTGGTTCCGTCAGCCGTGCGCAAAGTGCCTTCACCGTCGGCCATGTTGTTTTTCCATTCACCTTCATAGTCATCGCCGTTCGCCCAGATATAGTGTCCTTTACCGCTGCGCTGGTTATTCACCCACTGCCCTTCATACACAGCACCGTTGGCCCATGTAAAGGTTCCGGTCCCATGCTGCTCGCCGTTCTTGAACTGCCCTACATACTTGTCGCCATTCTTGTGTACATAAATTCCCTGCCCGGTACGTTCACCGTTTACGTAGTCACCTTCGTAACGGTCACCGCTATTAAAGTAATAAATACCTTTACCATGCTGCACGTCATCCTTCCAGTCGCCCACATACTTGTCACCGTTGACATAGTAAAATGTCCCCTTTCCGTCACGTGCGTCATCTTTCCACTCACCTTCATATTTTGACTGGTCGGGCCATACCATAACGCCCTGTCCGTTTTTCTTGTCTTCTTTCCATTCGCCCTCATATTTGGCTCCTGCTTTCCAGGTATAAGTACCCTTTCCGCTACGTTTGTCCTGAAACCAGTTACCTATATAAACATCTCCGTTATAATAATACATAGTGCCTTCACCCTGCTGATAGTCGGCAAACCACATACCTTCATACCGGTTATTATTCATAAAATAATAGGTTCCGCTGCCGTGTTGCTGATCCTGGAACCATTGCCCCACATACTTTTCTCCATCGTGAAACGTATATGTCCCGTTCCCCTCGCGTTTACCTTTTATATATTCCCCTTCGTAGGTATTTCCGTTCTTGTAGATTGTTTTTCCTTTACCGTTTGGTTTTCTACCTTTCAGCTCTCCGGTATATTCGCCCCCGTCTTTAAAAGTATAATTCCCGATTTTTATCTGAGCGGTGGCCAATGTACTGACCGATGCCAAAAGCAATAATATATATATGTATTTCTTCATTGGTTCGTTACTTATAATAGATAAGATTTACGCCAAAGATACGATTTTCTATCTTTGGACATGATAGGTTATTACACTTTTTTACCCGCAATGACCTCTATTAAGTTTTCTTTGCAGAAATACTTTTGAGCCAATATGCGTATTTCTTCTCTGGTGATTCCCCGGATGGCATCCAGCGAACGGATAAAGAAGCGTTCGTCCAGCCCTGCCGTTTCTATATAAATCCAGGCATCAGACAAAGAAAAAGGTCCCTCGTACGACCGGCATAAATCGCCCAGCATATAGTTCTTCACCATTTCCAATTCTTCTTGAGGAACGAGATCATTACACAATTTGTCCATCTCCCGATAAACTTCTGTTATGATAGAATTCACATATTCATTGGCCGCCTCGGTACTGACAGTCAGTATTCCCGTTCCCGGATAGGACACAATGCCTGCGCCGATACCGTATGTATATCCCTTGTCTTCACGGATATTGGACATCAGACGGCTTCCGAAATACCCTCCGAACAAAGTGACCATGACACGTGCCTTCAAAAAGTCCGAATGATGACGGTCCATTACGAAACATCCCATTTTCAAGGAACTTTGAAGTGCATCCTCACGTTCTATAAAGATACGCTTTTCTTTGGTGGTAACCGGAGGAACAAGCGTTGTCTTTGCTTTTTCCGTCACTTCCCCCCATTGTCCACTTCCCAAGTTATCTTCTATACAACGGATAATTTCCGATGTGACCTTTCCCGAAATATATACCGAACAATTACCCGAATGATAATATTTCCGATAAAACGAACGGAGCACCTCCGGGGTAATCCGGTCATAATCCTCCGCTACCGCATAGCGCCCGAAAGGATGCTCCGGACCGAACAAGGCTGTATTCAACTGCTTTCGGGCAATCATTTCCACCCGGGTGCTGTTCACCAGAAATTGCTGTTTGTTCGTATCGGCCACCACGGAAAGTTCCTTTGCCGGAAACGTAGGAGCCTTTATCATCTCGGATATGACGGCCAGCGTGCGGGCAAAATATTTATTCAGAGAGTAAAGTGTTATGAATCCATAGTTCACGGAAGAAGATAACTCCAGCCAGGCTCCGTAATAATCCAATCGCTCCGCAATCTGTGAAGACGTTAAATTTCCAGCTCCCTCACGCAGCATCCTATTGGCGAACATAGCCTGCAACGGCTGTTCCTGATTCCATTGTCCGCCTCCTATCAGAAGATCAAAACGTACAACATCCTCGGTTCCCGCATGAATGATATTCAGAGGCATCCCATTCTTCATCGTCCTCCTGTCGGGACGGGTTATACTGAATTCGCTTAGTTGGCGGATTGGCGGTGGGGTGGTTCTGTCCAGCATTTACTTCCCCTCCCTCTGTTTTAAAAATGCTTCGGCACGTGCCAGATCCTGAGGCGTATCAATGCCTATTGTCTCCACTTCACTGATTCCCACCTTAATAGTATAACCATTTTCCAGCCAACGAAGCTGCTCCAACGATTCAGCCAGCTCCAGCGAAGATTGTGGAAGCGAAGTTATTTCTTTCAGTACATCGGCCCGATAAGCATACAGACCGATATGTTTATAGTAAGTATGCCCTTTCAGCCAGCCTTCCTTCTCCGCGTTACGTTGGAAAGGAATGACGGAACGGCTGAAATACAAAGCATTCATATTCTTATTAACCACCACTTTCGGAGAATTTACATTCTCCAAAGCTTCAAACCCGTCTTCGGGAGTGAAAGGTTTCACCAAAGTCGCAATCTGTGTAGCCGAATCTTCAAAGCAAGCTTTCACAGCTTCAAGCTGTGATCTTTGAATAAAAGGTTCATCACCTTGAATATTTACAACCACATCATATCCTTGTCCTACTTTGGTATACGCTTCATAACAACGGTCTGTGCCACTTTTATGGTGAACGGAGGTCATGACCACTTTTCCGCCAAAAGCTTTTACGGCGGATTCAATGCGTTCATCGTCCGTCGCTACGTATGCTTCATCCAATATACCGGCTACTTGTTCATAGACTCTCTGAATCACAGGCTTGCCTCCCAAGATGGCCAAAGGTTTGGCCGGAAAACGTGTTGAGGCATATCTCGCAGGAATAATTCCAATAAATTTCATGGTACCATTTCTTTTATATATTCATGCAAAAGTAACAAAAACATTTCATACATTTGCACCATTAATGCAATAAATGTTATGGACGAACACCATTGTTTGCTTTGTATGGGCTCTAATACAAACCGTTACGCGCAACTCTCGGTTGCACGGGAAGCATTACGTGCCACATTTCCTGATATTCATTTCGGCGAGATGATGGAAACGGAAGCTGTTGGCAGCGGCTTTCACTCCCCTTTCAGCAATCAACTGGCCAAATTCAGCACAACGCTTTCACCCGATTCTGTTCATGATTTGTTTAAAGAATTGGAACGACGCTGCGGACGGATTCCTGAAGACAAAGCTCAAGGAGTAGTAAAACTGGATATTGACCTACTGGTCTTTGACAATAAGATATTGAAACCGGAAGATATGGAAAGAGAATATATCCGCCGTGGAATGTCTGTGCTTTTTTAGAATTTATACCTTTTATATATTAATCATTATTCACCTTGTGATAACCCGCCTCCATATCCCCCTACGGCAAACGATAGTGTTACTGAAAGGGCCAGCCTGACAGGTGGGAAAACAGCTAAGTATTTTCATTGGCAGACCTAAGGCTTTCTACCAGGAAGGCTAAGGCTTTCCGGCCGTTCTATTTCTATCTCCATAGGCTTTGGAGATAGAACACAACAGGGAAAAAAGCCTTAACCTGCCAAGAAAAAGAGGTTAGCCTTCCTTGAAAAAACATTTAATAAAAACTAAAGAACACATTTTTTTCACTTCATCTGTTTGTTGTTTCCAATGATTCCTTATACATTTGCGTTTACTAACAATTCTGTTAAACAAATATGATAATATGAAAGAAGAAACGAGCAATACAGAACAATCCATACTAAAATCCGCTGAAAAAGAATTCCTTAAGAAAGGATTCTCCGGAAGCAAGACAACAGAAATAGCTAAGGAGGCTGGTGTAACCCATGCCATGCTGCATTATTATTTCCGTACAAAAGAGAATCTGTTCAACAAAGTATTTGAAGAAAAAGCCAAGCAACTGGCCGATACATTCCTTTCTCGTGTAGATGAGTCATTGCCTTTTTTGGAGAAAATAAAATGTTTCATTGAAGCACACTTCGACCTTTTGACTGCTAATCCCGAACTACCTTTATTTATATACAGGGAGATTCTGACCAATGAATGCGGAAAAGAAATTTGCCGTAAAACCTTGTTCCCTAATTTCCGGTTAGCAATCAGTCTGCTCGACCGGTCACTGCAAGAGGAAATAAAGAAAGGCACAGTACGCCCCGTCAAAGCGGAAGATTTAATGGTCAGCGCCATTTCACTCAATATCTTCGTCTTTGTGGCAAACCCACTGATACAATTGTTTGTGGAAGAAAAAGGTGAAGAATATCATCAATATATGGAACGCAGAAAACAAGAAAATGTAGAAATCATATTAAGCAGATTAAGAAAATGAAAAGGTTATTCATTCTCACAACCTTTCTTCTTGGCATCAGTCCCATTTGTTTGAATGCACAGGAACTCACGCTGGAAGAGTGTCAGCAGCAAGCCCGGGCACATTATCCGCTGATTAAACGATACGGGCTGATTGAAAAGACGAAAGAATACAATATCTCTAACGCTGACAAGGGTTATCTGCCGCAAGTTTCATTATCCGCCAAAGCCAGTTATCAATCGGATGTAACGGAAATACCCGTTGACCTACCCGGAATTGATATTCGCGGTATGCGCAAGGATCAATACCAAGCTATGCTGCAACTGGACCAAGTGGTATGGGACGGTGGTAACATCCGGGCACGGAAAGAGGTAACCCGTGCCACATCCGAAGTGGACAAACAGAAACTGGAAGTGGACATGTATGCCATCAACGAACGGGTAAACCAACTTTTTTTTGGTATCCTGTTATTGAAAGAGCAATTGAAGCAAAACCAGCTTATGCAGGAAGAATTACAAAGGAATTATGACAACGTTACAGCGTATGTAAAGAATGGTATTGCCAATCAAGCTGATTTGGATGCTGTAAAAGTGGAACAATTGAACAACATACAGCAACGTCATACTCTGGAAGCCACATATCGTGCTTACAGCGAGATGTTGAAGATCATGATTAACCACCCTACTCCTTTAACCGGGAACACACTAAAGAAACCAGATGTAAATGCCTTATTATATAAAGGAGAAGCCTATTCTGCAGAATTCATCCGACGTCCGGAACTTAACTTGTTTGCGGCACAGAATCAGCAACTGGAGGCGCAACGTAAACAACTTACCGCCAAGAACCTGCCTAGGTTAGGCGTATTTGTACAAGGAGCATACGGCAACCCGGGACTGAATATGCTGAAAAATGAATTTTCGGCCTATTACGTAGCAGGCGTACGCCTTTCCTGGAACTTCAGTAACCTATATACTCGTAAGAATGAATCTCGCCAATTAATACTGAATCAACAAGATGTGAACGTACAGAAAGAAACGTTCTTGTTTAACACTCATCTGGAAATCACTCAAAACAACAGTGAAATTAAGAAACTGACGGAACTGATGAAGAACGATGAGGAGATTATCACCCTACGTAACAACATTAAAAAATCAGCCCAAGCAAAAGTTGCCAACGGAACACTGACCGTTACAGAAATGCTACGTGAAGTAACAGCCGAGAACATTGCCAGGCAGAATAAGATTCTGCATGAAATTCAATTATTATCAGCCATTTACGAATTAAAATATACAACAAACCAATATGAGAACAAATAAATATATCTTGCTTGCCGCCACTCTGTTCGGTTTATCCTCTTGCGGAAACAAGAAAGGCGACTATGATGCATCAGGCACATTTGAAGCTACCGAAGTAATTGTATCCTCCGAAGCCAATGGCAAGATCATGCAATTCAATATAGAAGAAGGACAGTTATTAAAGGCCGATGAAGAAGTGGGGTGTATAGATACCTTACAACTCTATTTGAAAAAGATGCAGTTACTGGCCAGCGGTAAAGCGATAGCCAGCAAAAGCACGGACATCAATAAACAGATAGCTGCCACAAAAGAACAAATCGGCAAAGCCGAATATGAAAGAAAACGCACAGAAAACTTGCTGAAGGAAAATGCCGCCACCCAAAAACAAATAGATGATATTGACTCCCAGATTGCCGTTCTGAAAAAACAGTTGGAAGCACAGATCTCTACGCTTCAACGCGGCAACGCCAGTATCACAGAAGAAAGCTCGGCCTACGAAATACAAGTAGCCCAACTGGATGACCAGCTTCGCAAATGTCACATTACCAGTCCGATTTGCGGAACAGTACTGGCCAAATATGCCGAAGCCGGGGAACTGGCCACGCAAGGAAAACCTTTATTTAAAGTGGCGGATGTGCAACATCTTTTTTTACGCGCCTATATCACCGCCGATCAATTATCTCAACTGAAATTAGGAGATAAAGTAAAAGTGTTTTCTGATTTAGGAGAAGATGACCGCCGGGAATACGAAGGGACAATCACCTGGATTTCAGATAAATCGGAATTCACCCCTAAAACAATCCAGACACGTGACGAACGCGCCAATCTGGTATACGCCACAAAAATAGCAGTAAAGAATGACGGATACATCAAGATAGGCATGTACGGAGAAATGAAGAAATAAATAAGACAATGGATTATATCGTTTCTGTCAAAGGAGTTAGCAAAAGTTACGGTGAAGTTCAAGCCCTGAAAGATGTATGCTTTGAGGTGAAACCGGGAGAAATCTTCGGGCTTATCGGACCGGACGGTGCAGGAAAGACTACTCTTTTCCGCATTCTCACCACACTGGTGCTAGCCGATGAAGGGAAAGCGGAAGTCTGCGGGCAGGATGTGGTGAAGAATTACAAAGAGATACGCCGGCAGGCAGGATATATGCCGGGACGTTTTTCCTTATACCAGGATTTGTCCGTAGAAGAGAATCTCACTTTCTTTGCCACGCTTTTCAATACCACTATCCGGGAGAACTACGCATTGGTAAAGGATATCTACCAACAAATAGAACCTTTCAAACACCGGCGTGCCGGAAAACTATCCGGCGGCATGAAACAAAAACTGGCTCTGAGTTGTGCACTGATTCACAGGCCTTCCATTCTGTTCTTGGACGAACCTACCACCGGTGTGGACCCTGTATCCAGAAAGGAGTTCTGGGACATGCTGCTGAAATTGAAACAAGAAGGTCTTACCATCATTGCGGCAACGCCTTACCTGAACGAGATGAAATGCTGTGACCGTATTGCATTTATTCGTGAAGGAAAGATTCAAGGCATTGACACTCCGGACCGTATTCTTCAACAGTTCAGTTCGATCCTTTCTCCTGAAGGGCTGTCTTTTAATGAACCGCAAGTCACCGGACGATACGCCATAGAGGTAGAAGGCTTGACCAAACAATTCGGCAACTTCACTGCAGTGGACCATATCTCATTCAAAGTGAAACAGGGAGAGATTTTTGGTTTCCTAGGTGCTAATGGCGCCGGAAAAACAACAGCCATGCGCATGTTATGCGGTTTATCACAACCTACCGGGGGAAAAGGTACAGTAGCGGGCTTTGACATAGCCACGCAATACGAGCAGGTTAAAAAGAAGATCGGATATATGAGCCAGAAGTTCTCACTGTATGAAGATTTAAAAGTATGGGAAAACATCCGGCTATATGCAGGGATTTATGGAATGAGCGACAAGGAGATCGCTGAGAAAACAAACAAGGTGCTGGAACAATTAGGACTCTTGAATGAGAAAAACACATTGGTCCGGTCACTTCCCTTGGGATGGAAACAAAAGCTGGCTTTCTCGGTAGCTATTTTCCATGAGCCGAAGATCGTTTTTCTGGATGAACCGACAGGAGGGGTAGACCCTGCCACACGCCGGCAGTTCTGGGAATTGATTTATCAGGCGGCAGAACGAGGAATCACCGTCTTCGTTACCACCCACTATATGGATGAAGCGGAATACTGTAACCGGATTTCAATGATGGTGGATGGAAAAATCGAAGCGCTGGACACCCCACAACGGTTAAAAGAACGGTTCCATGCCCAAGATATGGATGAAGTATTCAGACAATTGGCACGCAAGGCCGTAAGAAGTTGAAAAAGAGATAGAGAAAAAGAGAATGAAACAATTTATATCATTTGTGCGAAAAGAATTCTATCACATTTTCCGGGACCGCCGGACGATGCTGATATTACTAGGTATGCCTGTCGTACAAATTATTCTTTTCGGTTTTGCCATCACCACCGAAGTAAAGAATGTAAAAGTAGCCGTGCTGGATTTCTCAAAAGATGTATCCACCCGGCAAATCATCGACAAACTGGATGCCAGTGACTATTTCAATGTCAACAAGATGCTATATGACAACGACGAGATAGAGGAAACACTCCGGAAAAGCAGTTCAGACCTGGTCATTGTGTTTGAGGCCGGTTTCGATAACAATCTGCGGCATACCGGTAAAGCCCGAGTACAACTGATAGCCGATGCCACCGATCCCAACAATGCTACCATACTGACCTCTTACGCATCCAATATTATTGCAGATTATCAGCAAAGCCGGATCATGCAACAACAATCACCCATACAGATTATCCCCCAAATAAAGTTATTGTACAATCCGGGTATGCAAAGTGCCTACAATTTTGTGCCGGGAGTAATGGGATTGATTTTAATGTTGATATGCGCCATGATGACTTCCATCTCTATTGTCCGTGAAAAAGAAACCGGTACGATGGAAGTATTGCTGGTATCTCCCGTACGTCCGCTATGGATGATTATAGCCAAAATGGTACCTTACTTTGTGCTGTCATGCGTCAATCTGGTCACAATTCTGCTGCTGTCTGTTTATGTATTACATGTTCCGGTAGCAGGCAGTCTTTTTTCGTTGGCTTTGCTCTCATGGATCTTCATCGTAGTATCTCTGCTGTTGGGATTATTGGTTTCCACTATCGCCCGTACCCAAGTGGAAGCCATGCTGTTTTCGGGAATGGTACTGATGATGCCTACCGTTCTACTTTCCGGCATGATATTCCCCATCGAGAATATGCCTCTTCCTTTACAGCTGATTTCAAATGTCATCCCTGCCAGATGGTATATTGTCGGAATCAAGAAAATCATGATTGAAGGATTGAGTATCAGTTATGCACAGGGAGAAATGGGTATACTTATGCTGATGGCTGTTGTCCTTTTACTCATCAGCCTAAAAAAGTTTAACAAACGATTAGAATAAGCTCCGGAAGATATGATAAAGTATTTATTAGAAAAAGAATTCAAGCAACTGCTGCGCAACCCGATGCTTCCGCGGATACTGCTCGTATTTCCCTGCATCATCCTGCTGGTGTTGCCTTGGGCCGCAAACTTTGAAATCAAGAATATGAATCTCAGCGTAGTGGACAATGACCGCAGTCCCTATTCCACCCGACTGGTTCAGAAGGTGGGAGCTTCCGAATATTTTCATCTGGTAGATGTTTCAAACAGTTATCAGGAAGCGATGCAATGCATTGAAAAAGGAGATGCTGACCTCATTTTGGAAATCCCGCCACACTTCGAACGCGATTTGCTGAAAACCGGTGTAGCAAAAGTACTGGTTTCAGCCAACACCGTAAACGGAACGAAAGGAACTTTAGGAAGTTCCTATCTCAGTAATATAGTGAATGCCTATGCCACTGAAATCCGGGCTTCCCATTCCGGCTCTATTTCTCCCTCCCCGGTGATAAATATAGATACCCAAGGACGTTTCAACCCCTATCTGGATTATAAGGTATTTATGGTTCCGGCACTGATGGCACAATTGTTGATGATGTTATGCGGCTTTCTGCCTGCTCTTAATATTGTGAGTGAAAAAGAATTCGGAACCATCGAACAAATCAATGTGACTCCTGTAAGCAAATTCACTTTCATTCTGGCCAAGCTGATTCCTTACTGGATAGCCGGCATACTGATCCTCACAATCGGTATCATTCTGGCATGGTTAGTTTATGGTCTGGTTCCGGCCGGTCATTTATGGCTGCTTTATTTCTTTGCATTATTATTCATTATCGTTATCTCGGGCATGGGGCTGGTAGTTTCCAACTATTCCCAAACCATGCAGCAGGCCATGTTTGTCATGTTTTTCTTTGTGATTATCATCATGCTGATGAGCGGGTTGTTTACTCCCATCAACAGTATGCCCGAATGGGCACAAACCATAACCATTGCCAATCCTTTGAAGTACTTCATACAGGTAACACGTATGGTTTACCTGAAAGGAAGCGGATTCAGTGACCTGATTATGCAATTTATCGCCTTGTTCCTTATGGCCATCGCTTTGAACGGTTGGGCGGTATTCAGCTACAAAAAGAATTCATAACAGATAAATCGGAACATTTACTTGTTTATCATTGTTAATATCAGTAGCTTAGCAATCTGTTGCTAACCTGATTTTTAATTATCTAAAAGAAAAAAGTTATGAAATTCTTTATTGACACAGCCAACCTGGCACAAATCCGCGAAGCAAATGCATTGGGCGTACTGGATGGTGTAACCACAAATCCGTCTTTAATGGCCAAAGAAGGCATTAAAGGAGTTGAGAACCAACATAAGCATTACATTGAAATATGTAATATAGTGGATGGAGATGTCAGTGCCGAAGTGATTGCTACCGATTATGAAGGAATGATTCGTGAAGGCGAAGAACTTGCCGCCCTTAACCCACACATTGTAGTAAAAGTTCCTTGTATTGAGGACGGCATCAAAGCTATCAAATATTTCAGTAATAAAGGAATCCGCACTAATTGTACACTGGTTTTCTCTGCCGGACAGGCATTACTTGCGGCAAAGGCGGGGGCTACCTATGTATCTCCATTTGTCGGCAGACTGGATGATATTTGTAATGACGGTGTAGGACTGGTTGCACAAATTGTAGAATTGTACCAAACTTATGACTACAAGACACAAGTTCTTGCCGCCTCCATCCGAAACACCTTACATATATTACAATGTGCGGAAGTGGGAGCAGATGTAGTAACCTGCCCGTTATCCGCCATTAAAGGCCTTCTAAACCATCCATTGACAGATATAGGATTAGAAAAATTCCTGGCCGATTACAAAAAGGTAAACGGATAATAAAAAACGTTCCCTCGCCAATCCAAAGGCGGGGGAATTTGTTTTCCAGACATTACGAAACTAATAATTTCCCTAATGTCGCTTATAGTTAGCAAATAGTCGGATAAGGTTGTTTCGTACCCATTTTATTTATTCTTTTACAGTAAATAACATCAAGAATGATAAAAGGACATACTGACATAGATATTTGGAATACTGATTTCTTCGTTAATGCAGATTACTTTTCCGATGATTTCATCATTTACCATAATACAGGGAAAGAGTTCACCTATAACAAGCTCGTCCGTACTTTGTTCCATAACCATTCATACAAAACAACTTATACTTCGTTTATACTTTGTCTAAGTGGTTTTTCTGAAATAGAAATAGATTCGGTAAAGTACACTATCAAACAAAATACATTGTTGGTAATGATGCCTAATCAGACAGTAAAATACTATGAAGTCAGTAATGATTACAAAGCGTACCTCATCATGATATCCAATAAGTATTTTGATACCCGTGATAATTTCTATAAAATGGCCTCTCTTTTGATTCCTTTGAAAAACCACCCTTGTGCCGATTTAAGCCTCGCAGAAACCGATTTATTGAAAGCATATCATGTGCTGCTCTATAAAAAAATCAGCGAACAGAACAATATGTTCCGTAACTTCACTATACAATACTTGATACAAGCCACATTCTATGAAGTATGCCAACTTTTGCTGAAGCATATTGAAATTGAAAAAAGAAATATGCCGCATAAAGAAGAGATATTCAAGCGATTCTTGAAAATGGTTGAAACGTATCACTATAAAGAAAGAGATATCTCTTTTTATGCGGAAAAGCTTTGTCTCACCCCTAAATATTTATCTTCCACTATCAAGGAAGTTTCCGGAAAGCTGGCAGGAGACTGGATTGATAATTATGTTATTATCGAAGCTAAAGCTTTACTTATCTCCACCAATCTGACGGTTCAGGAAATTTGTTATGAACTGAACTTTTCCACTCCATCCTCATTCACCCGTTTCTTTAAACGAATTACCGGAATGTCACCTAGAAAGTTCAGAACAATAAAAGTCTTTCCCAATCTGATAGAATAAGAAGAAACGTACACAATATCTATACAGAATTCCCCGAAAAAAACAATAAAGCCCGAAATATGGAAAGTATGAGTTATATAAAAGGACAATTAGTCTTATCCAAACAGATATTGAATATCTTACCATCCGCCCTTATATTTATGGATGCAAATGGTACTATCGAGCGCATCAACGATGAGGCTATCCATGAATTGGAATTGGGAGATAGGGATATAAAAGGAGAAAACATTTCCCAAATCATATCCATCTTACGGAACCATCAAAATATCATTCCCGAGCTGATTGAAGCGTTAAAGCACGAAGAGAAAATCATAGACTTCCCCAAAGCAACCTTCATAAAAAGTGAATTGCAGAACATACGTTTCATTGCTGAAGGACGAATAGCCAGTGTATTCACCAAAAAGAAACTTTCTCAGATGATTCTCTCCTTCCGTAACATAGAAGGAGAACTAACCCAACAGCATATCATAAACATGGCACTCAGCCTGACAAAGATTTATCCTTGGTTTTATGATATGGAAAAAAAGAAACTGATTATTGACGCGCGTTGGTTCAAGTATCTTAATATACCAACCAAAGACTATACATTAACCGAAGAAGAGTTTGCAGCCTATCTGCATCCGGATGATCGCGATACATTGATGAATGCTCTGACTAACCAAATAGCCGGAAATCTCAATACCGAAGCATTTACCTACAGGCTGAAACAGAGTGACGGCAGTTGGGAATGGTTTGAAGAACAATCTTTATATCTGGAACAAATAGAAGGTGCTCCTTATAGAATAATCGGAGCCTGCCAAAGCATACAGGAGCATAAAAACGCAGAGGAGAAACTGATGTTTGCCCGTGACAAAGCAGAACAAAGCGATAAATTGAAAAGTGCCTTTCTTGCTAACATGAGCCATGAAATTCGAACTCCGTTAAATGCTATAATAGGTTTCTCAAATCTGCTTGTCAGCGAAGAAATGGATGGCGAGGAAAGCAAAGAATTTGTTTCCATCATCAATCAAAACTGTGAGCAACTGTTGGTATTAATCTCGGATATCATTGATATGTCAAAGATAGAATCCAATTCTATCGAATTCAAGATACAAAAACAATCGCTCCATCAAATTCTATCTGAGATTTATCAATGCCAGTCATTGAATATTCCCTCCAAAATAGAATTCAGATTGGAATTACCGGAAGAAGATACTGAAATAATGATTGATACCACCCGATTCAAACAGGTGATTAATAATTTAATAAACAATGCCATTAAATTTACAATGTATGGCCATATCACGCTGGGAAGCAAGATATTGCAAAACGGTACAATTGATATTTATGTAAAAGATACCGGTATGGGTATGCCACAAGAGAAACTCGCACATATATTCGAACGTTTTTATAAAATGGACTCATTCAAACCGGGAGCAGGCTTAGGGCTTTCTATCTGCAAAACCATCATTGAGCACATGCAGGGAGAAATCAACGTAACCTCTATAGAAGGCAAGGGCAGTAATTTTACCATCACTATCCCAACAAATCTGATCATTATTTAAATTTCAAGTATCCTATGCGAGTATATTTAATTCCTTTACTCTCATAATGAGAAAGGACTTTGGCCGATTTAATATATAGACTTTCATGAGGGTTGATTTTCTTTGTATAGCAGCTCAGCATCTCCGGTGACATACTGGAAGCAGCTGCCTTTATGATAAAAGTATAACGATTACCATCAGCATCAGCAGCAAGTACACTCTGATCTACATAGTATCCAGTCGTTTTATAAGCATCTAGTTGTAATCTTGTCCCCAGGACTTCCAGATGTAAATCGGTCAGCCTTTCTCCCGGCTGACCGATAAAACGACTCCCAGCCGGCAAATGATGTTTTCTGATGACCGTTTCATAATGAACTGTGGCAAAAGCCTTTGCCAATACTGCTAACTTTTTGTCTCTGGGGTTACGGGCTTCAAACTTATGTGCCAACCAAAGCACATAGTTAGGATCAATATAATATACTTCCGCCAACCTTTTTCCACGATACTTCCCAAATGCAACTATATCTTCGGACAGACCATAATAAGGTTCAAAGAAAGTGTTATCCTTCACTTTCAGCAGGACATTGCAATTCTGCAAATACTGAAAAGCACGCTCTGCCGCATCATTAAATGTAACTGCCAACGACTGAATAAACAGAGGAGAGTAAGTATTATCCGGAAATATACGCCATAAAGCATAATACGAGCGATAAGGAGTGGAAACACTGATTGCATAAAATCCCGCATCTTCTCTACGGCCTTTATTGAAGTTGTCTATCTTTTGAAAAACTCTCTCAGCCATAACGCTAGTGATCTGATATAGGGTTACATCTCTATCCATAGTTACCTCCTATCTTTATAAGGTAAAGATTTTCTTTTCGTAAATATAGCATTTTTCGATGAAAGGACAAGGGTTTTCACCATTTTTACATAAATTATTTTCTATAATATAAACTGCCGTGTGAACAGGAAAAGTAATAGTTCATAAAAGTATATATAGAAAAAAGTCTGCTTGCTTTCCTTCTTGCAAACAGACTTTGTACTTATAAATCTAATCTTCTAATTACTCAAATATATTGTCCAATCCTCCGGTTTCTTCTACCGAAGTTTCATCTATCAAAGTATCCTTGCAAGGATCAAAGTCATCAGGAATATTGAATTTCTCGTCCTGAGAGTATCCCAAGCTCTTGTCCTTATAGACTTTCTGCATATAAAGCCCCCAGATAGGAAGTGCCATAGCAGCCCCCTGCCCGTCCACCATCGTATCAAAGTGAATATCACGCTCTTCACCACCTACCCATACACCGGATACCAATGAAGGGGTGAATCCCATGAACCAACCGTCAGAATTACGGTTGGTTGTACCTGTCTTTCCTCCCATATCGGCAGTAATACCATATAGACGGCGTACACGCCCACCCGTACCTTCATTGATGACCGCACGCAGCATGACCAACATTTTATAAGCACTTGTTTCACTAATCACCTCATCCATTTGTGGAGTGAAATTCGCCAACACATTTCCTTCATTATCCTCAATACGGGTTACAAAAACAGGCGCTGTACGAATACCCCGATTAGCAAATGCCGAATAAGCACTGACCATTTCTCCTACAGAAATCTCACAAGGGCCTAAACAAAGTGAAACCACCGGATCTATCTGTTTATTTTGTACACCAAATGAATGAATCAGACGAACTAGCTGATAAGGATTCAGTTTCCCCATCAAATAAGCCGTTACCCAGTTATCAGAATTTGCCAAGCCCCATTTGATGGTAACCATCTCTCCGTAACGCTTCTTGCTGGCATTACGCGGTGACCATGGACGGCCATTTTCATCTATCAAGGTCTGCTCTACATGGCGCACCTGGTCACAGGGAGAAAAACCATTCTCCATAGCTAAAGTATATACATAAGGTTTAATAGTAGAACCCACCTGACGACGGCCTACCATCGCCATATCATACTGGAAATAATTATAGTTGGGTCCTCCCACATATGCTTTTACATGACCGGTCAACGGATCCATAGACATGAATCCCGCTCTAAGGAAGAACTTATAGTATTTCAAAGAATCCATCGGAGTCATAATGGTATCCTTTTCCCCCTCGTATGAGAATACGGACATTTCATATTTAGTATTGAACGCTTTCTTTATTTCTGCTTCCGAACACCCTGCCTCTTTCATGATACGATAACGGTCAGTCTGCTTCATGGCCCTGGTCATGATAGAATTCACTTCTGCCTCTGTCAGCTGATTCGTAAACGGAGCCGTTTTCTTTTTCCGTTTTTCCTTGAAGAAACGGGGTTGCAAATACTGCGCCACATGTTCGTAAACAGCTTCCTCAGCATATTTTTGCATACGTGAGTTGATAGTGGTATAAATCTTAAGACCATCCGTATAGATATTATAATTAGTACCATCTTTCTTCTTGTTTTTAGCACACCAGCCGAAAAGAGGATTTGTCTTCCAAGCCAATGAATCCTCATAATATTTCTGCATCTGCCATCCGCGGTAGTCACTCTTTTTCGGTTCTTTAGCCGTCATCACTCCACGCAGATATTCGCGGAAGTAAGTAGCCAGTCCTTCCTTATGATCTACACGACGATATTTCAAAACCAATGGCAATGCCTTTAATGAATCAGCTTCCGCATCAGTCAGGTAACCTGCTTTGCGCATCTGGTCAAGAACAACATTCCGACGTCCGCGTGAACGTTCATTAAAACGTTTCGGATTATAAAGTGAAGGATTCTTACACATACCTACCAAGGTAGCCGCTTCCTCAATGCTCAGGTCTTTCGGCTCTTTTGAAAAATATGTATTGGCAGCTGTCTTGATACCGACTGCATTATTCAGAAAATCAAATTTATTAAGATACATGGTCAGAATCTCTTCTTTTGTATAATAACGTTCCAACTGAACAGCAATCACCCATTCGATAGGTTTCTGCAACAAACGCTCCATCACATTATCCGCCGTAGGTGAATAGAACTGCTTTGCCAACTGCTGAGTGATGGTGCTACCCCCACCGGCATTCTTCTGCATCATCACCCCCCGTTTCACCAAAGCGCGGATAAACGCACGGGCGTCAATGCCGGAATGTTCTGCAAAACGTTCATCTTCGGTAGCAATCAGTGCATGAATCAGATTCGGTGAAAGCTGGTCATAACCCACAAATACGCGGTTCTCCTTACTAAGTGACCAAGTGCCCAGCATCTTGCCATCATCGGATATAATCTCGGTTGCAAACTTTAAATTCGGATTTTCCAACTCTTCAATGGGGGGTACATATCCAATCCATCCTTTTGCTATCGCGGTGAATATGAACGCTATAACCAACAGTATGCCGACTACAAGAGCCCAAAGCACATATATAAATTTCTTCCTCATGACGTTTTCTAGTAATTAACGATGCAAAAGTAAGGAAAAACTTTGAGATAGAATGTGTTTCTAACAAAGTTCAACGAAATATCTTTTAAATCTTCGCTCATTTATTTTTTTTTCATACCTTTACACTCCGTATAAGTTGTAATTATAAATACAAGCCAAAATGGAAAATAGAAGTTTAGTTACTATTGCCGAACACTCGAAAGAGAAAATCCTCTACCTCCTGGAGATGGCAAAAGAGTTTGAAAAGAAGCCTAACCGTAAAATTTTGGATGGCAGAGTAGTCGCCACTCTTTTCTTCGAACCCTCCACCCGTACACGACTCAGTTTTGAAACCGCAGCAAACAGATTGGGAGCACGCGTCATTGGATTTACCGATCCTAAAGTGACCAGTTCCTCAAAAGGAGAAACATTGAAAGATACGATCATGATGGTAAGCAATTACGCTGACATTATTGTAATGCGCCATTTTTTGGAAGGTGCTGCAAGATATGCCAGTGAAGTTGCCCCGGTACCTATAGTCAATGCCGGAGACGGAGCTAATCAACATCCGTCACAAACTATGCTAGACCTCTACTCCATATACAAAACACAGGGAACGCTTGAGAATCTGAACATTTATTTGGTAGGCGACTTGAAATACGGACGCACCGTCCATTCTCTGCTGATGGCTATGCGTCACTTCAATCCCACTTTCCACTTCATAGCTCCTGAAGAGCTGAAAATGCCGGAAGAATATAAAATATACTGCAAGGAGCACAATATTAAATACAAAGAATATACAGACTTTAACGAAGAAACGATCGCAGATGCCGATATTCTTTACATGACCCGTGTACAGCGCGAACGTTTCACCGACCTGATGGAATATGAACGTGTAAAAGATGTATATATATTAAGGAATAAGATGCTGGAGCATACCCGCCCCAATCTGCGTATCCTGCACCCTCTGCCCCGCGTCAACGAAATAGCTTACGATGTGGATGAGAATCCGAAAGCTTACTATTTCCAGCAGGCACAAAACGGACTTTATGCGCGCCAGGCCATCCTTTGTGATGTATTGGGCATAACCTTGGACGATGTTATAGAAGATGCAAAAAAGTAAAAAACAAAAATGAAGATGAGCGATAATAAACAAGCATTGCAGGTAGCCGCTTTGAAAAACGGCACTGTTATAGACCATATACCTTCCGATAAATTGTTTACTGTAGTCGCCCTATTGGGATTACAGGATTCAGACTCTAACATAACCATCGGAAACAACTTCGAGAGCAAAAAGCTAGGTAAAAAAGGAATTATCAAGGTGGCCGACCGCTTTTTTACTGATGAGGAAATAAGCCGCCTTTCCGTAGTAGCCCCGAATGTGAAACTGAACATTATCCGTGACTATGAGGTGGTAGAAAAGAAACAAGTCCTGATGCCTCAGGAATTACGTGGCATTGTAAAATGTGCCAATCCCAAGTGTATCACCAATAATGAACCGATGATCACTTTATTCCATGTAATCGACAAGGAACACGGCATCTTAAAATGCCACTATTGCGAAAAGGAACAAAGTAAGGAAGGTATTAAACTGATTTAATCATTATGAAACAAGACTGGAAACCGGGAACAATGATTTATCCCCTTCCGGCCCTATTGGTCAGTTGTGGGAGTACGGAAGAAGAATATAACATTATCACAGTGGCATGGGCAGGTACTATTTGTACCAACCCCGCCATGTGTTATATATCTGTACGTCCGGAGCGTCATTCCTATCCCATCTTGAAACGAAACATGGAATTCGTCATCAATCTTACAACTAAAGAGATGGCATTTGCCACCGACTGGTGCGGAGTGCGTTCGGGCAAAGATTATAATAAATTCGAAGAAATGAAGCTGACTCCGGGAAAAGCGAAAATAGTCAATGCTCCTATTATTGAGGAATCTCCACTCTGTATAGAATGTAGGGTAAAAGAAATTATCTCACTAGGATCTCATGATATGTTTATTGCCGATGTGGTAAATGTGAAAGCTGATGACAAATACCTGAACGGAGAAACAGGAAAATTCGAATTATCCCAAGCTAATCCGCTGGTATATGTGCATGGCGGCTATTTTGAACTGGGACCGAAAATCGGAAAGTTCGGCTGGTCTGTAGAAAAGAACAGGATGCGGACCAAAGAAAAAGCCTAAAAACACCTCATGAAGAAACTCCTTTTATTGATCGCTTTATTGCTCCTCACCTTATCCGTTCCGGTACGAGGAGAGAAGAAAGGTTTGCAAGAAGAGCCTAAAATCAATGTGGGAATAAAAGGAGGCTTCAATTCTTCCATGTACTTTACCAGCAGGCTGGAATTAGACGGAGAACGTATGGAAGATGTGCAAAATAATTATAAGGTAGGCTATTTCGCCGCCCTATTTTTCCGGGTACACATGAAAAGACACTTCATCCAACCCGAAATGATGTATAATGTCTATAAAGGTGAAATAGCTTTCAATAAGAATCAGAATAATGAAAATACCCTTCCCGAATTTGCCAAACTGAACAGCACAATTCATTCTTTGGAATTACCTATACTATATGGCTATAGTTTTGTAAAAAACCGTCCTTATGGCATGACACTTTTTATCGGCCCCAAATTAGAATATGTATGGAAACATAAGACTGATGAAGAGTTTGAAGGGTTCGGGCATTCCGGCATAAAAGAAGAATTACGCCCCATCAATATAAGTTCCGTTATCGGATTAGGCGTGAATATTGCAAATATATTCTTCGATTTCCGGTATGAAATCGGACTAACCAATATATCCAAATCAATCACTTACGAAAAGAATATAGATGGAGTCATATTTCAGGAAAAAGGTATCTTCATCAATCGTCATCGCAATGTATTAAGTTTCTCTCTAGGAGTTATTTTTTAAGCAGTCATACTCCTCCCTAAGAATTCCGACATCTATCATAATATCACATTCTGGAGAGTTTTCCACCAAAGAATAAAACTGAGGATCAACCATTTCCGGTATTTTACTTCCTATGAAACGACAAAAAGAAAGTCACACGTGTTTTTTCTGTAATTCCACTAAATATTTTCTTCTAAATAATTTCCTTATATTCTAAAATTACTTAACTTTGTGAACTCAGAATCGAATATCGCACATAAACTTATTATAAAAAGAAATGAAAAGAGACGATTTGATTTTCGACATTATCGAAAAAGAGCATCAACGCCAGCTCAAAGGTATCGAGCTGATCGCATCCGAAAACTTTGTTAGTGACCAAGTAATGCAAGCTATGGGTTCTTGCCTTACCAACAAGTATGCTGAAGGGTATCCCGGCAAGCGCTACTATGGCGGTTGCGAAGTGGTAGACCAGAGCGAACAAATCGCTATCGACAGACTAAAACAAATCTTCGGTGCAGAATGGGCTAACGTACAACCTCACTCAGGAGCACAGGCTAATGCTGCCGTATTCTTGGCCGTTTTAAATCCGGGTGATAAATTCATGGGATTAAATCTGGCTCATGGTGGCCACCTGTCACATGGTTCATTGGTTAACACATCCGGCATTATCTATACTCCATGTGAATACAATCTGAACAAGGAAACAGGACGTGTGGATTACGACCAGATGGAAGAAATCGCATTACGTGAAAAACCGAAAATGATTATTGGTGGCGGTTCAGCATATTCTCGTGAATGGGACTACAAACGTATGCGCGAAATCGCAGATAAAATAGGAGCTATCCTGATGATCGATATGGCTCATCCTGCAGGTCTGATTGCTGCCGGACTGCTGGATAATCCGGTTAAATACGCTCATATCGTTACTTCAACAACGCATAAGACCCTTCGCGGTCCTCGTGGCGGTGTTATCATGATGGGCAAAGATTTCCCTAATCCATGGGGCAAGAAAACTCCGAAAGGCGAAATCAAGATGATGTCACAACTTTTGGATTCTGCTGTATTCCCTGGTATACAAGGTGGTCCGTTGGAACATGTCATTGCAGCCAAAGCTGTTGCATTCGGTGAATGTTTACAGCCGGAATACAAAGAATATCAAACACAAGTAAAAAAGAATGCAGCCGTATTGGCACAGGCTCTGATTGACCGTGGTTTTACGATCGTTTCTGGTGGTACAGACAACCACTCCATGCTGGTAGACCTTCGCACCAAATACCCTGATCTGACAGGTAAAGTAGCAGAAAAAGCATTGGTTGCTGCTGATATCACTGTAAACAAGAATATGGTCCCATTTGACAGCCGTTCTGCTTTCCAAACTTCAGGTATCCGTTTGGGAACTCCTGCCATCACAACTCGTGGCGCAAAAGAAGACTTGATGTTGGAAATCGCCGAAATGATTGAAACTGTTCTTTCAAACGTAGACAATGAAGAAGTGATTGCACAAGTTCGTGCACGCGTAAACGAAACAATGAAGAAATATCCTATTTTCGCTTACTAATTAACGACTTCTATCAATATACTCATAAAAACTTTGGAGTTTTTTGAAAAAGCTTTATCCTTCTTCAAGAACTTCAAAGTTTTTTTATGAAACATCCAGACCATTTAAAAAGAGTAATAGAAAAGTATTTTTATCAGCAGTCCCCACAGAAATCAGTATAAATTTCTACCTTTGCAGACAATTTATCCGTTAATGACGAATGAAAGGAACTAAGAATCTGACTCAAGGCCCTATCCTGAAGCAATTGTTTACTTTGGCAATGCCCATTATGGCCACTTCATTCATACAGATGGCATATAGCCTGACCGACATGGCCTGGGTAGGAAGAATAGGAAGTGAGGCAATAGCCGCTGTAGGTTCAGTGGGTATTCTTACATGGATGTCCACATCTATCTCCCTGCTGAACAAAGTAGGTTCGGAAGTCAGCGTAGGACAAGCCATCGGGGCACAAAACGAACAAGCTACCCGTGCGTTCGCATCACATAATCTTACCTTGTCCTTACTTATATCATTAAGCTGGGGAGCATTGTTATTTATCTTTGCCACCCCTATTATCAGTATCTATGAACTGGAACCTCATATAGCCAAGATGGCTGTGGAATATCTACGGATTATAGCAACTGCCTTTCCATTCGTCTTTTTATCAGCTGCCTTTACAGGGATATTCAATGCCGCCGGACGAAGCAAAATACCTTTTTCCATTAACGGTATCGGACTGATTACAAATATGATACTAGATCCTCTTTTTATCTTTGGTTTAAACTGGGGAACTACGGGAGCCGCAATTGCCACTTGGCTGGCCGAAGCTACGGTATGCATACTGTTTATCTATCAATTGAAACAAAAGAAAATATTATGGGATGACTTTCGGTTATTTACGACACTAAAAAAACAATATACACACCACATCTTGAAAATAGGATTACCAGTAGCGGTACTCAATACATTATTCGCTTTCGTCAATATGTTTCTCGGAAGGACCGCAACAGAGCAAGGTGGTCATTTAGGGCTGATGGCACTCACTACCGGAGGACAAATCGAAGCTATCACCTGGAACACCTCCCAAGGATTTTCTACAGCTCTCAGTGCTTTTGTAGCTCAGAACTATGCAGCACGGCAAATCTCCCGTGTACTGAAAGCCTATCGCACCACTTTATGGATGACATTTATATTCGGATCTTTCTGCACATTTCTTTTTATATGTTACGGAAACGAAATATTTTCTATCTTTGTTCCTGAAAAAGCGGCGTATGAAACCGGTGGCGTATTTCTACGTATCGACGGATACTCGCAACTATTTATGATGCTGGAAATTACCATACAGGGCGTTTTTTATGGAATGGGGCACACCATGCCTCCTGCCGTAATCAGTGTCACCTGTAACTATCTGCGCATCCCGATGGCATTATTGTTTGTATCATGGGGCTGGGGTTTGCCGGGTATTTGGTGGAGCATAAGCATCACTAGCACTATGAAAGGAATTATTTGTCTGATCTGGTTTATACTTATCAAGAAGAAAGCTTTAAATTATCAGGCTGTTTAATGAACAATTTTTGCATTAAGTCATTAATATATTAAAATGAACATGATTATGAAAAAGACTAAAATTATGGCTTTATTACTGAGTGCAACACTAGTATTCAGTGGATGTGGTAACATGAATAATACCGCTAAAGGCGGTCTGATCGGTGGCGGTGGTGGCGCAGCTTTGGGAGCAATTATCGGCGGAATAGCCGGACATGGTAAAGGTGCGGCTATTGGTGCGGCAGTAGGTGCGGCAGTAGGTACAGGCGCCGGCGTGTTAATTGGAAAAAAAATGGATAAAGCGGCAGAAGAAGCGGCTCAAATCCAAGGAGCACAGGTAGAACAGGTAACAGATAACAACGGTCTTCAGGCTGTAAAAGTTACTTTTGATTCCGGTATTCTCTTCAATACAGGAAATGCAGCCTTGAGTGCACAAGCGAAATCAGCCTTAAGTAAATTTGCAAACAACGTATTGAACCAGAACAGAGATATGGACGTATCCATTTATGGATATACAGACAATCAGGGCTGGAGAAACAGTACAGCCGAACAAAGCATCCAAAAGAACCTCAATCTGTCACAAGAACGCGCTCAAAGTGTGGCTAGTTATTTGCTAGGTTGCGGTGTAAGTAATTCTCAGATCAAGTCTGTAGAAGGTTTGGGTCAAGCAGACCCGATAGGTAATAATGACACAGCCGAAGGACGCCAGCAGAATCGTCGTGTAGAAGTATATATGTATGCCAGCCAACAGATGATTCAGCAAGCGGAAGCAGGTACACTGAAATGATATCAATGACGTTATCATAGAGCGTATCCAATACGCCCGAACCAACGGTCACAACTTTGGATAACATATAAAATAAATCAATTTCGGACAGGTTATTTCTGCCCGAAATTGATTTTAATACACAAGCATGAAAAAAAAGATTTTAAAATTCATTCGCAATCTGCTGCTTTTTTTCTTTGGTTCTTCCATTCTCGCAGTTATCGTTTTACGCTTTATTCCGGTTTACTTTACCCCGTTGATGTTTATCCGAACTACCCAACAAATCATTCATGGCGAAGATATAAAGTGGAAACACTCTTGGATACCTAAAGAAAACATATCCCCTCATCTGCCTATGGCTGTTATTGCTTCTGAAGACAATCGCTTTGCCGAGCATAATGGTTTTGACTTCAAAGAAATAGAGAAAGCTTTAGAAGAAAACAAGAACCGAAAACGTCCTCGAGGTGCCAGTACTATCAGCCAACAGACAGCCAAAAACATTTTTTTGTGGCCTGCTTCTTCTTGGATCAGAAAAGGACTTGAAGTGTATTTCACCACTTTGATAGAACTATTTTGGAATAAGGAACGGATTATGGAAGTCTATCTGAACTCTATAGAAATGGGAAATGGTATCTATGGTGCCGAAGCAGTAGCTCGTGAACACTTTCACAAGAATGCCAGCAAACTGACACCGGAAGAATGTGCACTAATTGCAGCCAGCCTTCCCAATCCTCGCAAGTTCAATTCAAGCAGACCTGGCAACTACATGCTCAAAAGACAAAAGAAGATCCTTTATCTTATGAAATGCGTCCCTATATTTCCACCCCAACAAGATACACCTTCTACGGTTTCAAAGAAGAAAAAGAAATAACCCGCACCCCCGTGTGGGCTTTCTTATTTTTAGAGTATTCAAAGAGAGTCTGCGAATCTAGAATAACTTTCTTCATGACCGATGAAGCATGAAGCAAATGCAATTTACCATCCACCCAACAAGCAAATCCTGTATGTACCACATCCAGCCCTTTTATATTGGTGGTAATCGCTATGATATCCCCATTCTTTATGTCCAATTCCTCAGAAGAAACATTCAGACTTGTTTTAGGAATATAAGAAACAGGAACATTTTTCCATTTTTTCTCTATTTCAATCATCTGGGATATCATGGAAGGATTATTTTTCAACCGATGATAACTGTCAGAATGTGTGGACATAAAATCCAAATTCAAAACTTGTGATGCAGCAAACCCTAATTCCCCCGTGCGTTCATGTACAATTCCTTTTTGTTCATTATCCTTAATCCAATCACTGAAGTAATGCAAACGCGAGACATAACCGGCTTGTTTCCCATTCCGATAGCGGATACACCGCAACGCTTTTTTGTAACTTTCAAAGTCACTTTTCCCATACTTATCAGTAAGGCTCAATGCAAGTACTGTTTCAACTAACGTGGTACAATCCACCTTATCCAAATGCACAACTAAGGTTTCTTCATCTGTCCCATCCAATGTATTCGCTACGTATGGAACTCCTAATAGATTTTGGGCAAAAAACAATATCTTACAGCTATCGGCCGGCAATCGGGCAGCTTTTTGAAGCAGACTCTCGACTTTTATACTGTCATTTTCTGATGCTGAAACAATACAGGGCATTACTCCTAAAATTATTCCCAGCAACCACGAATACAGTTTTCTCATATATTTTTTCTTATCTACCTGTTTTTTCTGCATGGCAACAAAGATAACACATAACTGAATGAATGCAAATTTTAAAAGAATGAAAAGATAAAAACATCCGCCATGACAAATTCAAACCTGCCACAGCGGATAAAAAAACTATATTTTACCTTCAAATCATGCAGTAAACTCTGTTCTTTCCAAATAAGCTATAACATCACCTTTATTAACTACAGCTCCCTGTTGGGCGCAAACTTCTACAATGCGTCCCGTAAAATTAGCAAAGATCTTTTCATACTCTCCCCACGGAGTGGAAATATAACAAAACACTTCATCATGCTGGTATTTCCGTCCGACAAACGGTGCTATAGAAGGACCTTCCACGGAAACTTCCCATAAAATCTGTCCCTTATCCGGCGCAATAATAGGATCAGCCTTAGTACGCTTATATTTTCGAATTGTTTCCTCATCAAAGCCACTTTTTACCATAGCCGCATCCTGAGCACGTTGTAAATCATCCATAAAACGTTTCTTGGCTACACCCGATTTATAATCACGGTATTGCCGGTCATGCATAGCCAGTTCAAACAACTCTTCCTCATCTTCACCATATTCCCAGCCATTATCATCCATCTCCTTACGGTACTTGTCCAGCTCATCAGGATAGTTCATCTGAGGATCCTCGTCAGTAAACTCGTAACCTTTACTTTTCGCCAGTTCAATTATTTCAGGAGCCAACGCACCCGGCAACTTTCCACTTTTTCCCAGAATCATATCCCATGTATGGTTATCAATCATCGTCCATCTCTCCTCTCCTTTCACCAATTGCATGACATTCATCAAAGCCACATTCTTCACATATTGGCTGAACGGTGTTACTAAAGGAGGATATCCCAATTTCGGCCATACATATTCCACTTCTTCAAACAGCATCACTACCAAATCATCCAAACTCATAGGTTCCTTTCCCTGTCCTTTCAAAAGTAGATTTATACCTGAATGTACACCTTTCAAATCGGCCATCATAGATCCCATCATACCACCGGGAAGTCCACAACCTAACAGCAAGGAAGACATGTGCTTATTGGTAGAATCAATAAAATACCCCAAAAAATCATCAATAAACTCCTGCGTCATGCTACGTGCTTTCATATAAGCCTTCATATTGATTTCAGGTACCTGAAAACCTGCATTTTTCAACATAGCCTGTACAGAAATTACGTCAGGATGCACTTTTCCCCATGATAAGGGCTCCATAGCGACATCAATGATATCCGCACCATTCTCACAAACTTCCAAAATAGATGCCATAGATAACCCGGGACCGGAATGTCCATGATATTGTACAATGACTTCAGGATGTTTATCTTTGATGTTTCTCACCAACTGTCCTAACATTTCAGGACGGCCGATACCTGCCATATCTTTCAAACAGATTTCGGGTGCCCCCGCTTCTATTAACTGGTCAGCAATATAAGAATAATAATCCACCGTATGTACAGGAGAATAAGTGATGCAAAGAGTGGCTTGAGGAATCATCCCCGCTTCTTTAGCATATTTTATGGAAGGAATAATATTACGAACTTCATTCAAGCCACAAAATATACGAGTAATATCCACGCCTTGCGCATGTTTTACCTTATACATCAACCGACGTACATCAGCTGGAACAGGATACATTCGCAATGCATTTAAACCGCGGTCCAACATATGCGTCTGAATACCCGCCTCACGTAAAGGTTTGGTAAATGTACGCACTGCCTTGTTAGGATTCTCACCATACAGTAAGTTCACTTGTTCAAAAGCACCTCCATTAGTTTCCACTCGGGCAAAACACCCCATTTCAACGATTAGAGGAGCAATTTTGGCTAACTGATCAGCTCTGGGCTGGTACTTCCCTGATGACTGCCACATATCGCGGTAGACCAAACTGAATTTGATTTCTTTTTTCATAATTATTACTTGATTTAAAGGTGTCTTGTCCTTTTGCAAATATAACAAATGAATAAAAATAAAGTTAATATTCGAATCTATTTTTTAGCTTCCAAAAACATGTTTAATATCATATTGTAAACCAATAAAAACAAAAAGGCAGAGCAAAAGAATTTCACTCTACCTTTTTGATAATTTTTCCCTTTGGATTATACAAAATCACGGAGTTGCCCTTGCAAGCGTTGTCTGGTAAAAAAGATTCTGCTTTTTACAGTACCCAACGGCAATCCCAACTTTTCGGCAATCTCACGATATTTGAATCCCGACACATGCATAGCGAATGGAATACGGTATTCTTTGGGAAGCAAGCCGACTATACGATGTATTTCTTTCATGTCATAAGCTCCCTCGGTACTATCAAAGCCGGAATCCTGAGGCATACTTAAATGGTAGAGATTGTCTGTATGGTCCACAAATGTCTGGTCACGCACTATTTTCCTATAATTGTTTATAAAGATGTTACGCATAATGGTATACATCCATCCCTTAAAGTTTGTATCGGGGATATACTTGTCTTCATTATCCAGCGCTTTCAATGAAGTTTCTTGTAGCAGGTCATTAGCCTCCTCACGGTCGGCTGTGAGTTTGTATGCAAACCGAAGTAATTCTTCTTGCACACCCAGCAGGTTCTTTTTAAAACTAACGCTATTCATAAATCTTTCAGTTTAGGTTCATATTCTTTTTCCATGCTCTCGGTAATGCAAGGATAGCGCATTTTAAATAGGTGTCAAAGAAAAAACTATTAAAATAGGGGGTAAAAACCGTCATTTATCAGTTTTTACCCCCTATTTTGATAGTTTTCAGGTGCTGTTTAGCGTTGTTCCCCCTTTAAAATTGGTAAACAGATGCTATATTTAACAGCTAAAATACGCGCCAAAAACACAGTACTACCTCCTATTATCTGGCAAATAAAGGCTTCCAGACCAAACAGATCACATATCCAATAGGCTAATCCCCCCACCACACAGGCCATTGCATAAATTTCTTTACGAAAAATAAGCGGAATTTCATTAATAAAAACATCGCGGAGCACACCACCTGCGGCCCCAGTGATACTACCCATGATTATAGCTACCCAAAAAGGATATCCGAGAGCAATACTTTTACCTACCCCCACTACTGTAAATAGTGCCAGGCCGATGCTGTCGAACAGGAAGAAAGTGTTATGCATATGAATCAAATACTTGCCGAAAGCAATTACCCAAAACAATGCAAGTCCTGTACATATTAAATATATAGGGTCAGTCATCCAACCCGGAGTCACATCTAGAAGCACATCACGGATAGTACCTCCTCCGATAGCCGTCGCCAAACCCACTACATACGCACCAAACCAGTCAAACTGTTTGGCAGACGCCAATCTGATACCGCTGATGGCAAAGGCAAACGTACCTATAAAATCTAAAACTTGAACAAATGTTAGCATAATGGTTGTTATTTGTCTGCAAAGTAACGAATAAATTCGATAAGAAAATGTATTTTTGTGTTCAGAAAATAGCTTAAAATAAGATGAAAGTAACAATTATCGCCGGTGCACGTCCCAATTTCATGAAAATAGCCCCATTAATGCGTGCTATCAAAGCTGCAAAGGCAGCAGGAAAAAATATCACTGCCCGCCTGGTCTACACAGGTTCGGACGAAGATAAAAGTTTGGAACCTTCTCTGTTTACAGACCTAGATATGCCGCGTCCCGATGTGTATCTGCATGTGGATAATACAGATTTTTTCCAGCGAATGGCAGGTATATTGGTAGCTTTCGCCCGCGAACTGGAACAACATCCTGCACAGGTAGTACTTGTAGTGGATGACCTAACTCCTACTATGGCGTGTTCTATCGTGGCTAAAAAGAAGGGGATAAAAGTTGCTCATCTAGTGGCCGGAACCCGTTCTTTCGATATGGATATGCCAAAAGAAGTAAACAGTATGATAACAGATGGCTTGTCTGATTATCTATTCACGGCCGGAATGGTAGCCAACCGCAATCTGAATCAAACAGGAACCGAACAAGCACATGTACATTTTGTAGGAAACATTCTGATTGATACGCTGCGTTATAACCGTACTCGCTTACAGCGCCCGGTAGCATTCTCTATTATGGGACTGAAAGAAAAAGAATACCTCTTGCTAACCTTGAACAAGCATTCATTGCTAAACAATGATACTGCACTGAAAGCTATCTTCCGCACTATACTGGAAAAAACAGACAAGCCGATCGTGGCACCGCTCCACACGTATGTAAAAAACAAGCTGTCTGTTTTAGATATTACTTCTGAAAGGTTATATATATTACCACCGCAACCTTATTTGTCATTCGGTTATTTAGTGAGCCATGCCCAGGGTCTCATTACAGATTCGGGTAACGTAGCGGAAGAAGCTACTTTTTTAGGAATCCCCTGTATGACATTAAGTACGTATGCAGAACATCCCGAAACAGTGACAATCGGCACAAACCGGCTAGTGGGGGAAGACCCTGAAATCTTAGCAAATGCCCTTGACATGCTGAATAAAGGAGAATGGCAAAAGGGGCTTTTACCGGAACGCTGGGATGGACACACTGCAGAAAGAATTGTGCAAACGTTGCTGGATGAACATAAATAAAATAGAAAACCATTCTCAGATAAAAACACGGATGCCGCAGGATTTGGTATTCTGCGGCATCCGTGTTTTTATTGATTTTCTATCAATATCACTTACACTCTCCTCTTTACCAAGTATAATTCAAACCAAAACTAAGCAATTCCTGCAACTGGAAATAACTCTTGTTATCCTCAGTCAATGTCACACCGTCATCATAACGCGCATGAACAAACAACTTAGTAGACAAATAGCGGTTCAATACAAAATTGAATGTATTTTCCCAACTGGCAATTACGGTGTCATAAGTTGTAAAGTACTCCAATTTAGATTCCCACACAATACTGGGAATAATTTTCCAAGTCAGATTACCTGTAAATTTCGAACCGAAAAGATTTGCTGTTTTATGCCCCGGATCCACATTAAAAGCACCCGGATCAGTTATCTTATCATTACTGATATACATAAAAGTATACGCCAGTGGAGATCCTAACAAAGACAATGAATAATTCTTCTTATTCTGCTTAAAGTCCATACCGAGGGTTATATCCAATTGGGCGGGAGACAGAAAATTAGAAATCATATCATTCGTATTCGTCTTATAATTCCCAAAAAACTGGGTCTTGAACTCGCCCGCCAAAGTATAATACCAGTTTTTGAACGCTTTCACACCCAGTTTACTGTTTAAACGAAACAAGTCGGCATTCGTCTTATATTTATGCACTGTATCTGACGGTGCTGTAACAAAACCCAATTTTATTTCCAGCTTATTTTCAAACTCTATACGCTGGCGGTCATCAAAATTAGCTTCCAGCACCAAGCCGGACAATAGCGCATTAGTACTTTCACCACCTTTATACCAGTTATCTGAAATATAATGTTGTGTGAACTGAACATATCCATTCCCTTTATGCGTCCAAAAGTTAGGACGTACCACCAACAATTCATTATCCGTAGTCAAGCTTTCCACCGGTGTTTCCGGTTGAAGGAAACTTTTGATTTTCTCTTTCCTTGGTCTTTTTACTATCTGATTATTTTCCAGTGGTTTCAGGTCGGCCAAATAAAGTTCGTTATTCACCAGTCTGCCCGGATATTGCAAATAATAATTCCTTAATATATTATTCGACCAACGGTCTGCAGCGGCCAAGGTTTCCAAATCGGGCAGCTGATATATAGCAGCAGATACAGAGTCGCGTTTCCCCATATACAGCGAATCAACAGCCGTCATTATTTTCGTATCCGGACTCCATTTTATTTCAAAAATTTCTTTTATAGGAGCTTCATAATAAGTGGGCGGAACAAACAACTTATAAAAAGCCGGATTAGGACGTACCCACCGGGGAGCCGGGATATTCAAATCATCCCACAGTCTGAAATAAGCAAAATAAGATGCGCTCAAAGCTGATAATGAATCAGAAAAGGCTTTCACAGCCGGATCTTCTTTCGTCTTGGTTACTTTCTGTGCCGATGCCTCTCCCATACAGAATACAGCAAGCACTATAGTCAAACATATACTTTTTCTCATACTATTTTTAGTTTTGTGCAAAAATACACTTAATTTTCCTTTTCCCAAAAAACTGTTTCCTTTATATAATAACGAATGATAAATTCAATTTCATCAAATGATTTTTTAAAGCATATCCGACGATATTGAAAAAGATTTTGTAATTTTGCAACTTTGATAAATATTGCGATATTGATAATTAAGAAAATAACATTTAAAAATATTAAGTAGTGGGAGAAACTAAGTATATCTTCGTAACTGGTGGTGTTGCCTCCTCATTAGGTAAAGGTATTATTTCATCATCAATAGGTAAATTACTGCAAGCCAGAGGCTACAATGTGACAATTCAAAAGTTCGATCCGTACATCAATATCGATCCGGGAACTTTGAATCCTTATGAACATGGTGAATGTTATGTAACGGTAGACGGACACGAAGCCGACCTCGATTTGGGACATTACGAACGTTTTTTGGGCATCCAGACAACTAAAGCCAATAACATTACAACAGGACGTATTTACAAAAGTGTTATTGACAAAGAACGCCGCGGTGACTATTTGGGAAAAACTATTCAGGTTATCCCCCATATTACCGACGAGATCAAACGCAATGTAAAATTATTGGGAAGCAAATATAAATTTGATTTTGTCATTACCGAAATTGGTGGTACTGTAGGTGATATTGAATCACTTCCTTATTTGGAAAGTATCCGCCAATTGAAATGGGAAATGGGACGTAATGCGTTGTGCGTACACCTTACTTATGTTCCTTATCTGGCGGCAGCAGGCGAATTGAAGACCAAACCTACCCAACACTCTGTAAAAGAATTGCAATCCGTAGGTATTCAGCCAGACATATTGGTATTGCGTACCGAGCACGAATTGAGCACTAATTTGAAAAAGAAAGTTGCTCTATTCTGTAACGTAGATGAAAATGCTGTGGTGCAGTCCATCGATATGCCCACTATTTATGAAGTACCTTTGCGTATGCAGGAACAAGGACTGGATGTAACCATCCTTCAAAAAATGGGATTGCCCGTGGGTGAAACTCCAACCCTCGGCCCATGGAGAGATTTTCTAGATCGTCGTCACAAAGCAACTAAAAAAGTAAAAATTGGATTAGTTGGTAAATACGATTTACAAGACGCATATAAATCTATCCTTGAAGCTTTGTCACAAGCAGCCACTTACAATGACCGTAAAGCGGATATCCACTTCATCAATAGCGAGAAACTGACAGATGCCAATGTAGAAGAGCAAATTAAGGAAATGGATGGTATCATCATCTGTCCAGGATTCGGACAACGTGGCATAGAAGGTAAGTTCGTCGCTATTAAATATGCACGTACACACAATGTACCCACTTTTGGTATCTGTCTAGGTATGCAGTGCATGGCTATTGAGTTTGCCCGTAACGTGCTAGGTTATACAGATGCCAATAGCCGTGAAATGGATGAAAAAACGCCACACAACGTGATAGACATTATGGAAGAACAGAAAGCTATTACCAACATGGGCGGCACTATGCGCCTAGGGGCCTATGAATGTATCCTTGACCAACACTCAAAGACTTTCGAAGCCTATAAAAGCGAACATATACAGGAACGCCACCGTCACCGCTACGAATTCAACAATGACTATAAGCAGGAGTACGAAAAGGCGGGTATGAAATGTGTGGGTACCAATCCAGAATCCGATTTAGTGGAAATAATTGAAATTCCAACATTAAAATGGTTCATCGGAGTCCAGTTCCATCCCGAGTACAGCAGTACAGTATTGAAACCACATCCTTTGTTCCTGTCATTTATCAAAGCGGCAATAGACAAATAAGAAACGAGAATTATAATATAATAAGGTAAACAAGTAAAAATGGACAAAAACACTTTAGTGGGATTCGCCCTGATTGGTGCAGTTGTGATAGGCTTCAGCATCTACAACCGTCCTAGCCAGGAAGAAATGGCACGTGCCAAACATTATCAGGATTCCATTCAGGCGATAGCCCAAAAAGAGGCCGAACGACAGGCACAGGCTACCACGACACAGAGCCAGAATGCAACATTGCATTTAGACTCTACCTCTATGTTCTATGGCGCAAGCCAAGGTGCGGAACAGCTAACGACACTGGAAAATAATGTAGTAAAACTGACTTTCACCAATAAAGGTGGACGGGTATGTGCAGCCATATTAAAAGACTATAATGGACAGGACGGCAAGCCTTTGATGCTGTTTGATGAAAAAGATTCGGGCATGAATTTCGCTTTCGAAGGAAAGAATGAAAACATTTTGACCGAGGATATGTATTTCCAGCCTACCAACGTAACAGACAGCACTGTAACCATGCGTCTGGCAGCAAACAATGGAGGCTATATAGATTTCGATTACAAACTTTTGCCGGATGCTTACATGGTGAATTTCACAATTCGCGCAAATGGCATGCAGAATTTCTTCCCTCCTGCCCTGAACACTGTCAATATAAACTGGCGTCAACGGGCACGTCAACTTGAAAAAGGTTTCAGCTTCGAGCAGCGCTATACCTCGCTCACCTACAAGCCAGTAGAAAAAAGTTCAGATTATCTGAACGAAATGAAAGAAGCAAAAGAAGATGTAACTGATCGTTTGGACTGGATTGCTTTCAAAAATCAGTTCTTCTCAAGCGTACTTATTGCCGATCAAGATTTTGACAAAGCCTCCCTAACCTCTACCCCCCAACAGGAAGGAAGCGGATATATGAAGAACTATACCGCAGACATGACAACTTTCTTTGATCCTACCGGAAAGCAGTCTACCAATATGCAGTTCTACTTCGGTCCGAACCATTTCAAGACTTTGCTGAACAGCAATGATCTAAGCCTTTCCCAAAAAGACTTGGAACTAGAAGATCTGGTTTATTTGGGATGGCCCATTATCCGCTGGGTAAACCGCTGGTTCACTATTAATTTGTTTGATTGGCTCTCGGGTTGGGGACTGAGCATGGGTGTCGTATTGCTGCTGATGACAATTATCGTCAAAGTGTTAGTTTATCCGGCTACCTACAAATCATATATGTCTTCTGCCAAGATGCGCGTCCTGAAACCGTATATCAACGAGATTAATGCAAAATATCCCAAGAAAGAGGATGCTTTAAAAAAGCAACAGGAAACGATGGCACTTTACAGCAAATACGGAGTAAGCCCCATGGGAGGTTGCTTGCCTATGCTGATACAAATGCCGGTATTCATGGCTTTATTCTTCTTCGTGCCTAACGCTATTGAGTTGCGTCAACAAAGTTTCTTATGGGCCCCGGACTTATCCACTTATGATGATATTATCAACTGGGGAACCAACATTCCTTTGCTGGGCAATCATTTAAGCCTCTTCTGTTTGCTGTTCAGTATCACTAATATTCTGAATACCATGTACACCATGAAACAGCAGGATATGGGACAACAGCAAATGCCGGGTATGAAACTAATGATGTATATCATGCCAGTCATGTTTATTTTCATCTTCAACGGTTATTCTTCCGGTTTGAATTATTATTACTTCATTTCCGGACTGATTGGTATCCTCACTATGGTGATTCTGCGCAAAACAACTGATGAAAAGAAACTCCTTGCCATGCTGGAAGCACGGAAAGAAAAGAAAAGCCAAAAGAATGGCGGCAAACCAGGTGGTGGCGGACTAATGGCCAAACTGGAGGCTTTGCAAAAGGAGCAGGAGCGTCTGCAACAAGAAAGAATGAATAAAGGAAAAAAATAACGAGTTTACACTCCCTTAAAAAGACAGCGAAGGCCGCCGTATTATTACAGAATAGCGGTCTTCGCTGTTCTGTAATAATACGATAGCTACTTCTATATTTATTCCTCTCAGCAAAGATACCATCCACAAGCACACAAAGAAACAAAACAAATATGCAGGAACATTTCACATCACCGGCTTTTATACGTATTTTTGCAGTCAATTAATCATCAAAAACAATTTTTAGATATGAATAAATCAAGCGCAACCATCATGGCAGCAGCACTTATGCTAGCTTCTTCCTGTACCGAAGTAAAGCAGGAAGGACAGGGCTACGAACCCATTATAGGTAAGCAAGAAATCACCATCAAAGATGGCCGTCTCACCCCCGAAGCCCTGTGGGCAATGGGACGTATAGGCAGTCTGAGTATTTCCCCCGACGGCAAAAAGATAGCCTACACTGTAGCCTATTATAGTGTTTCCGAGAACAAAAGCCATCATGTAATTTACGTAATGAATACCGATGGAAAGAACAACACCCTGCTTACTCAAACAGCCTGGAATGAAAGCGAACCTCAATGGATAAAAGGCGGAACAAAAATCGCATTCTTATGCAATGAAAGTGGTGGCAGCCAGATTTGGGAGATGAATCCTGACGGTACGGAACGCCGTATTATTTCCGATTTCAAAGGAGACATAGAAGGATTCTCTTTTTCACCGGACGGCAAAAAGATTCTTTTCATCTCACAAATAAAATACGGCCAACGCACCGTAGACCTCTACCCTGACCTACCCAAAGCCAGTGGTATCATTGTAAACGACCTGATGTATAAACATTGGGACGAATGGGTAGAAAGTATTCCGCATCCTTTTATCGCTGATTTTAATGGTAACATGATGGGAGCAGCCACCGATATCATGGAAGGTGAACCGTTTGAAGCTCCAATGAAACCTTTCGGAGGTATCGAGCAACTGGCTTGGAGCAACGACTCTAAACAAATAGCTTACACCAGCCGAAAGAAGCAAGGATTGGCATACGCAGTATCTACCGACTCAGATATATACCTATATAATATAGAAAAAGGCACAACACTGAACCTGTGCAAACTGAATGGACAAGATTCGAATGGAACAGATGAGATGAGAGGATATGACACTAATCCGAAATTCAGTCCCGATGGCAAATACATTGCATGGCAAAGCATGGAGCGCGATGGTTACGAAAGCGACCGAAACCGCCTGTGCGTCTACAATTTGAATAACGGCCAAAAGACATTTGTCACCGAAAGTTTCGAATCGGGCGTAGATGACTACTGCTGGAACAATGATTCACAAAGTCTGTATTTTATCGGTGTATGGCATGGAACCAGCATGGTATACAGTACCAATCTGAATGGTGATATAAAAAAACTGACTGACGGCATGTATGACTACGGATCAGTAGCCATGGCAGGCGACAAAATAATTACCAAACGTCATTCTATCAGTGCTGCTGATGAAATCTACACTCTCACTCCTGCCGACGGACAAGTGGCACAACTCTCACACGAGAATGACCACATCTTTAAACAACTGAAATTGGGCAAAGTAGAGGAAAGATGGACCAAGACTACTGACGGCAAGCAAATGCTCTCATGGGTGATCTATCCCACTAATTTTGACGCAAACAAGAAGTATCCTACTTTGTTATTCTGTGAAGGTGGGCCACAAAGTCCCGTTAGCCAATTCTGGAGCTACCGCTGGAACTTCCAGATTATGGCAGCCAACGATTATATTATCATCGCTCCGAATCGTCGCGGTCTGCCCGGATTCGGCATGGAATGGTTGGAACAAATTAGCGGTGACTACGGAGGTCAATGTATGAAAGACTATTTATCCGCCATAGATGATATTTCGAAAGAACCATATGTAGATACCGACCGTTTAGGATGCGTAGGTGCCAGCTTCGGCGGATTCTCCGTCTATTGGCTGGCGGGACACCATAACAAACGTTTTAAAGCATTTATTGCACACGATGGTATATTCAATATGGAACAGCAATATCTGGAGACAGAAGAAATGTGGTTCGCCAACTGGGATATGGGTGGTGCATATTGGGACAAAAACAATGCAACAGCCCAACGTACCTTTGCCAACTCTCCCCATCGCTTCGTTGACAAATGGGACACTCCTATTCTCTGCATTCATGGTGAAAAAGATTATAGAATTCTCGCTTCACAAGGTATGTCGGCATTCAATGCGGCTGTGTTGCGCGGTGTTCCGGCCGAACTTTTATTATATCCGGATGAGAATCATTGGGTCTTGAAACCGCAAAATGGAGTGTTATGGCAACGCACATTCTTTAACTGGTTAGATAAATGGCTTAAATAGCGCCTAAATTACCGCAATATTATCCGTTATTAGAACTATATAGTATAATTCTCAATTTTTGTGTTACCTTTGTAAGGTCAAACAAAAAAAAATGAACATTAAGTGATATTTGTTAAGCTACCTTTTATTAGGTAAGTAAACAATAGCTTGTGAAAGTAGTTGTTTACAGTGTTAGTATATAAATAACTTTTTATTCCCCGTGCTTTGTGAGCGCACAAAGCTGGATGATTACAAAATAATAAAGTGATTATTTTTTCGTGATACCGGCTTGTGATAAGTCGGTATCATTTTTTTATCCCAGTATGATAGTATCTTATTATATCCAAAACAACAATATCCATCCACCTACCAAAATGTAGACGGATGGATATTGTCTTACTTTTATTCTCAATCTCTGCTCAAAATAAAAGCGAAGACGTCTTTTATTTAATTTTAACAGACGAAGCTTCCTATTTTTTCTGCATTAATCCTTTAAATGCCGTAGGATAAGGAGTTTCAAACTCCATCAACTCTCTGGTTACCGGATGATAGAAGCATAACTTGAAGGCATGTAACGCCAATCGTCCTAAAGGATCACACTCACTGCCATAACGCCGGTCACCAATAACAGGATGACCTAAATCCGACATATGCACACGAATCTGATTCTTACGTCCTGTTTCCAAATCCAACTCCACCAAAGAATATCCATTGGCTCGCTTTATTGTTTTATAATGAGTAACCGCAAACTTACCTTCCCCATCATCCACAGGACTGGAACTAACATACAATTTCCGGTCGGTCAACCAAGACTCTACTGTACCGTAATCCTTCTCCATATCACCAGAAACGATGGACACATAACGACGGTCCGTCACAATATCATGCCAATTATCACGTAAAGTATTCTGGGTTTTTTCATCCTTGGCATACATCATCAATCCCGAAGTTTCACGGTCCAGACGATGTACTACAAATACGCGGTTGAAACGATGTGAGCGCTTTACATACTCATTCAAAATATGTTGTGCAGTACGTTCCTTCTGACGTTCTGTGCTGACAGAAAGCAACCCTTCCTTCTTTTCCACCACCAAGATATAAGCATCCTCGTATACCAGTTTCAGCATCGGATGTTTAAACTCACGGTTATTCTTCGCCTTAGACATCTGCACTTTCATACCTGGTTTCAACGCGAAGTTATATTGAGTAGTAATCACATTATCTACCAAAATCACACGGTTGGCAAGCAACGCCTTTACCTTGCTACGACTGATTCCCGCCATTTTCCGCATCAGGAAATCCATCAGCTCAGCGGACTCCGTCACATTATATATAGTATATCGGGCAACGCTTTTCGCCTTTGGTCTGCCGGAATCATTTTTTTTACCTCTTGACATAATTCTATTTACTGTTTAAACAATTTATAATTGAGCCATTCGGATTATCCTCTTTTTTCCAGCAACACTACATTTTCCACATGATGTGTATGGGGGAACATATCTACGGGTTGCACGGCCATCACCTTGTATTTGGCATCTAACAAAGACAAATCACGTGCCTGAGTGGCTGGATTACAGCTAACATACACAATCCGCTGAGGCTCAGCAAAAAGGATTGTATTAATCACATCATCGTGCATTCCGGCACGGGGAGGATCAGTGATGATAACATCAGGACGACCATGTTGACTGATGAACTCTTGAGTCAGGATATCCTTCATGTCACCGGCATAAAATAAGGTATTGTCAATGCCATTGATTGCCGAATTCACTTTGGCATCTTCTATCGCTTCAGGCACATATTCGATACCAATCACTTTCTTTGCCTGACGTGAAACGAAGTTGGCTATGGTTCCAGTCCCCGTATAAAGATCATACACCAACTCATTACCAGTCAATCTGGCAAAATTACGGGCCACCTTATAAAGATTATACGCCTGTCCGGAATTAGTTTGATAAAATGATTTCGCTCCTATCTTGAATCGCAAGCCTTCCATTTCCTCAAAAATATGGTCATTCCCTTTAAACACCATCACATCCAGATCGTTAATGGTATCATTACACTTATTATTGACTACATATAACAAGGAAGTGATTTGCGGAAAATGTTCTGCAACAAAAGTCAGTAACCGCTTCATTAAATCCAATTCACCCTCTTCTACAATCTTGCATTGCAGCAACACCATAAGCTCACCCGTACTTGAGGTACGAATCATCAAGTTGCGAAGCATTCCTTCTTGAGAACGCAGATTAAAGAAAGAATAATTGTGTTCGTATGCATAGTCACGAATCGCATTGCGTATCTGGTTGCTGATATCATCCTGTAACCAGCACTTGTCTATAGCCAGCACCTTGTCAAATGCACCGGGAATGTGGAAACCTACGGCATTCATCTGATCGTACTTCACATCTTCCTTTACCTCTTCCTCTGTCAGCCAACGTTTGTTAGAAAACGTAAATTCCAATTTGTTGCGATAAAATTCCGTTTTTTCCGACCCCATGATAGGTGAAATTTCCGGCAATTCAATCTTGCCGATACGGGTCAGGTTATCCGTCACCTGCTTTTGCTTATACTTTATTTGTTCTGTGTATGGCAGACACTGCCACTTACAACCACCACATACACCATAATGCTGACAAAAGGGTACTGCACGCACAGGAGAATACTCATGGAATTTCACTGCCACAGCTTCTGCATAATGATTTTTCTTACGTTTTACCTGCAAGTCTACCACATCACCGGGTACTACATAAGGCACAAACACTACCAAGTCATTCACTTTCGCCAAAGCTTTTCCTTCGGCAGCTACATCTGTTATCGTTACCTTCTCTAATAATGGAAGTTCTTTCTTCTTTCTAGCCACTTTTCCGAATAAGTTAATTTGGGGACAAATTTAAGCATTTTCCCCGAATATACCCCCATAAATCGAAAGATATTAAAATTGTAAAGTAGAAATTACAATTTCTGCTAATTTTTTTCAGTAAATAGTTTGGAGATAAATAAAATATGTATAGTTTTGCGATTACATTTTTTGAGCGAGTTAACTTTAAATACATTATTATGGATAAAAAAAGAGTTTACACCTTTGGTAATGGACAAGCTGAAGGAAAAGCAGATATGAGAAATCTGCTTGGTGGAAAAGGCGCTAACCTGGCTGAAATGAATCTAATCGGTGTTCCCGTACCTCCGGGATTTACAATCACCACAGAAGTTTGTAGCGAATATTATGAGTTAGGTAGAGATAAAGTAGTAGAACTGCTGAAAGCGGATGTTGAGAAAGCCATCGCCAACATTGAAAGTCTGATGAACTCTAAATTCGGTGATATAGAAAATCCGTTATTGGTTTCCGTACGTTCAGGTGCTCGTGCTTCCATGCCTGGAATGATGGATACAATCCTTAATTTAGGTTTAAATGACGAAGTGGTGGAAGGCTTGAGCCGCAAGACCGGACGTCCTCGTTTCGCATGGGATTCTTACCGTCGTTTCGTACAAATGTATGGTGACGTAGTATTGGGTATGAAGCCGGTAAATAAGGAAGACATCGACCCTTTCGAGGAAATCATCGAAAAAGTAAAGGAAGAAAAAGGTGTGAAGCTAGACAACGAATTAGAAGTGGAAGACCTTAAAGAACTGGTTAAACGCTTTAAAGTCGCTGTAAAAGAACAAACCGGACAAGATTTTCCGACCTGTGCATACGAGCAACTTTGGGGTGCCATCTGTGCTGTATTCCGTAGTTGGATGAACGAACGCGCCATTCTTTACCGCAAGATGGAAGGTATTCCTGCCGAATGGGGTACTGCTGTAAGTGTACAAGCCATGGTATTCGGTAACATGGGTGACACTTCAGCTACCGGTGTTTGCTTCTCTCGTGACGCTGGTAACGGTGAGGATTTGTTTAATGGCGAATATTTGATCAACGCACAAGGTGAAGATGTTGTAGCCGGTATCCGTACCCCGCAACAAATCACAAAAATCGGTTCTCAGCGTTGGGCAGAACGTGCCGGTATTTCTGAAGAAGAACGCATAGCCAAATATCCCTCTATGGAAGAAGCCATGCCGGAAATCTACAAAGAACTGGATGCCCTGCAGACCAAATTGGAAAACCACTATCGCGATATGCAGGATATGGAATTTACTGTACAGGAAGGGAAATTATGGTTTTTGCAGACTCGCAACGGTAAACGTACCGGAGCAGCTATGGTAAAAATCGCCATGGACTTGTTGCGTCAGGGAATGATTGATGAAAAAACAGCGTTGGAGCGTTGCGAACCTAATAAATTAGACGAACTTCTCCACCCTGTGTTCGATAAGAAAGCTTTGAAAGAAGCAAAAGTTTTGACTCGTGGTTTGCCCGCTTCTCCGGGTGCTGCTACCGGTCAGATTGTGTTCTTCGCCGATGATGCAGCTAAATGGGCCGCCGATGGTAAGAAAGTAGTAATGGTACGTATAGAGACTTCTCCGGAAGACTTGGCAGGTATGGCTGTCGCCGAAGGCATCCTGACCGCACGTGGCGGCATGACTTCTCACGCTGCAGTTGTGGCCCGTGGTATGGGTAAATGCTGCGTATCCGGTGCTGGTGCTATCAATGTGGATTATAAGACACGTACCGTAGAAATTGAAGGTATTACATTAAAAGAAGGTGATTTCATCTCTCTGAACGGTACTACCGGTGAAGTATATAAAGGTAAAGTGGAAACCAAAGCAGCCGAAGTTTCAGGCGATTTCGCCGCATTGATGGATCTTTGCAACAAATACACCAAGCTGAATGTCCGCACCAACGCTGATACTCCGCATGATGCGGAAGTAGCTCGCGCCTTTGGTGCTTCAGGTATCGGTCTTTGCCGTACAGAACACATGTTCTTTGATGCTGAAAAGATTGTCGCTATGCGTGAAATGATCCTATCACCGGATGTAGAAGGACGCAGAAAAGCTCTAGCCAAATTGCTTCCTTATCAGAAAGCCGACTTCAAAGGCATCTTTAAGGCTATGGATGGATGTCCGGTTAATGTTCGTCTGCTCGATCCTCCTTTGCATGAGTTCGTTCCCCACGATGCAAAAGGTCAGGAAGAAATGGCTAAAGCAATGGGCGTAACTGTACAGGAAATCAAAAAACGTGTGGAAAGTCTGTGTGAACACAATCCGATGTTAGGCCACCGCGGCTGTCGTTTGGGTAACACCTATCCCGAAATCACAGAGATGCAGACTCAAGCGATTCTAGGTGCTGCAATTGAACTGAAGAAAGAAGGATATGATCCGCATCCCGAAATTATGGTTCCCTTGACCGGTATCCTGTATGAATTCGAAGCTCAGGAAAAGGTAATCCGTGATGCAGCAGCAGCATTATTTGAAAAAGAAGGTATGGAAATTCCGTTCAAGGTAGGTACCATGATTGAAATTCCGCGTGCTGCATTGACAGCCAACCGCATTGCCAGCCGTGCAGAATACTTCTCATTCGGTACCAATGACTTGACTCAGATGACCTTCGGTTATTCCCGTGACGATATCGCTTCATTCTTGCCGGTATATCTGGAAAAGAAGATTCTGAAAGTAGACCCGTTCCAAGTACTCGATCAAAATGGTGTAGGTCAGCTGATTGAAATGGCTGTAGATAAAGGTCGTTCAGTTCGTCCTGATTTGAAATGCGGTATCTGCGGTGAACATGGTGGTGAACCTTCATCAGTGAAATTCTGTCACAAAGTTGGTTTGAATTATGTATCTTGTTCTCCATTCCGCGTACCTATCGCCAGACTTGCTGCGGCTCAGGCTGCAATAGAGGAATAACACTCTAATATAAACATTCTTAATATCAGGCTGTAATTCACTGCTTTAGCAGTAATTACAGCCTGATTTGCGCTTGGGCGGTTCGTACATTTGACCGCAAAAAATGAGCCAAATGAACGTATTTGCTTACACTATGCTTACACCAAATTACCCGTTGCTTACACCTGCTTACACCAAGGAAAAAGTCTATTGCAGCAGTAAAATTAAAATTCAAAAAGTATGACAACATTAAAAGCAATGGTGAGAAAGCCGAGAACAGACGGTCTTTACTCAGTGTACATCCGAATCGTACACAACCGCAAGCCTGGTTACATCAAGACAGATAAAATTGTCGATGCGAACCATGTATCTAATGGTGAAATTACAGACCCGGTAGTGAATGAATTCTGTGCCATGATCATCAGGCAATACAGTGACCGACTGAATAGAGTTGATGCTTCTCTTTGGAGCGTCAGCGAAGTCGTAGATTATTTGCTAAAGGCAGATGAAGAACTCTGCTTTAGCGAATATGCTCAATTTTTCATCAGAAAGATTGAATCAGAGGGGCGAGACCGTACCGCAAAGAACTACAAACTTGCCGTCTGCCATCTTGAACGCTATCTGGGAACAACCCAAATCATGTTTGGGCACATGTCATCCACTGTATTGAAAAAGTGGATTGAGTCTCTTGCCTTGACCAACAGAGCCAAAGAAATGTACCCTACTTGCATCCGGCAAATTTTTAACAGTGCGATAACGGAGTACAACGAGGAGGAGCGTGACATAGTGCGTATCAAGTTCAATCCTTGGCATAAGATTAAAATTCCCAAGGCAGACACAACATTAAAGCGGGCCATCAGTGCGGAGGCTTGTCGTGAGTTCTTCAATCGACCGCTCCCTGTAAGCAAAATGATTTCATCCCTGCCGGAATTGGGAAGAGACGTAGCACTCCTTTCTATTTGTTTAGGTGGAATGAATTCCGTTGACCTGTATGAGCTTAAAAAGATAAATTACCGCAATGGTATCATTAGCTATAAGAGAGCAAAGGTTCGGAACAGTCGTCGAGACGAGGGATATATGGAAATGAGGGTTGAGCCTTTTATCCAATCCACCTTTGACAAGTATCTTTCTACTGATGAAAATGAAGAATACCTGTTTAACTTTCATAGCAGATACAGCAATTCGGACAGCTTCAATGCCAATGTAAATATCGGTATTCGGAAAATATGTAAAGATATGGGTATGACAAAAGATGATTGCTATCGTTTTTATACCTTTAGGCATACATGGGCTACTATTGCACAAAACGATTGTCATGCCAATCTCTATGAAGTAGCATTTGGCATGAATCACAGTCATGGGTTTAAGGTCACAAGAGGTTATGTGAAATTAGATTTCACTCCGGCATGGGAACTCAATGCGAAGATTATTGATTTCATTTTCTTTAGTGACGAGAAAAGTAAGCAAGGTAAGGCTCTTGACCTTGAAGAATCCAAAGATGCTCTGTTCCGTATATCTCCCAAGAGAATGATTTACGGACGTGCCTATTTCAAAGGTAAAATAGTTGGCGAGCTGACCGATGTAGGTTTTAGCAATGTAGATGAAGTAATAGACCGACTTGCCAAACAACTGCCCAAAGACATCCCTACCGGCTGTAACGTCCAGTTCCGTTTAGTAAACTGCGACACACAGAAAGAAGCGGTCTATGAAAGAAGCAAAGGCAAAGGGTTTTAGCCTACTGAACGGAGAAACACCTCATTAACAGAGAGGGAAAATTTAGCACATCTTCCACTAAGCCGTATTCGTCATTTCTTGATGGGTACGGCTTTTATCGTCCCTCTTCCCTATGGTTGGGTGGTACCACATTCGCAATGGCAAGGGTGAAAGCCAGCACCAATCCCTTCCACAAAAGGGCAAAGAAAGACTTGACCAACCACCAAGCCAGCGCAAACAGCTTCTTGACAAGCCATATCGCAAACCTACACAGATACGCGGCAATCAGAATGACCGGTAACAGGTATATTATCAATAACAATTCAAATAACATGATACTCCATTTTAGTGTGTACTAACTTCTATTCTTACAGGTGTTTTACTATATAAATGTAGTAAAAATCAGCGATATACAGAAATATGCCGACTATTATTTTCGGAGAAATTTGACATTTTTATCATGTTTCCCGGCTTCTGTTATTCCTGATTTTTCGGTGATAATACCTCCAAACATCCGGCATCACCATTCATCCGTTGGTGCGTATTCAGTTTATTGGCTTCTCTGTATTTTTGATGTGGATGACATCGGATATACCGATACACATTTCCCTCTTAGTCAGAATAACTTGTGTTCAAAGTAGCAGGGTATCGTTATATCGGGAGCGATATATTATCCACTCCCATATCTTGCGAAACTAAAGTTTCTCGGTTGTCCGTAATCATGATTTTGAGGTAACATAGAACTAAACCGCTTGGGAATATGAAACAATGTCCACCCGATTCTTTTATTCAAGTAATCCGGTAAACAAACCGCTTCGTGCTTCCGAAAACCAGCATCGGCTATCCCGACACATCGGAAACCAAGGTGCAAGCGTTCTCGGACATCCGCTTCTTGAAACTCTGGCTGCAATGACAAGCCACCCAAAGTATTCTGTTGCCAATTTCATTGCATGGCGCATGGTTGCGGTAATTTTGGTTCAGGAATGACCCCGGAAGGCATCGAACTGCGTTACAGGATTTGTCAAGCAAGTTGTACCCTTGTGGCCGCAAAACGGAGTTTCGCATCCCAAGGGTGACTTGCCGACTGCTCCGCATCGGGGCGATTTCATCGCTGTTTCGCCTTGCGAAAAGTGTAACCGGAATATCAACCAACTAAAATATCATGATATGAAGAACCAAAAGACAAAGTACGTCAAGATAAGAGTGACATTGGACGAAGCAGCTCAGATTAAGGACAAAGCGGCTTCCTACACCTCCATAACCCACTATGTGCGCTCCGCACTGGCAGAGTATTCCAACACCAATGCCAAACAAAGGCTTGAACTCATCAACGAACTCGGTTCATTTTACCGAAAGTTCCAGAACGAACTGTCTTGGGCAGGTGGAAACCTGAACCAGTCGGTCAAACGGGCCAATGAACTGGCGGTAGCCGGATTGCTTGCGCCCAGCTATATCCAAGAGGTCTTGTTACCTACCATCCGGGTAACCCAAGAAACACTTTACAAGCTAAAACGTGAACTGGATAAGGTTACGAAAGAGGCCACCAAGCTCTGAATATCCCCATACCTTATTACATAGAACCTCGGAATCCGAATACTCGGTTATCAAGAGTACCAAGATTACTAATAAACAGAACCCAAGATGATAGCAACCATATTACCCGGAAGCCCGAACTTCCATGCTGTCGGTTACAATGAACGGAAAGTCTCGAAAGGTGTAGCCCGACTGATTGAGATGCAAAACTTCGGCACACTCGGAACATTCGGTAAACCTACCCCCGATGAACTGGTCAAGTATCTCCAAGAATACACTTCCCGGAACAACCGAATCCAGAAAGCACAATTCCATGTTGCCATATCGTGCAAAGGCCACGAACTGTCGGAATCGGAGTTGCTGGAGTTCGCGTACCGTTATCTCTCGGAAATGGGATATGCGGAAGCCGGACAACCTCTGCTCATCTATTCCCATTACGACACCGACAACACTCACCTGCACATCGTCACCTCACGGATTGAGCCCGATGGCAGGAAGATAGTCCACGACCACGAGCGGAGACGTTCCCAAGAAGCCATTGACCGCATACTCGGAAACGACAGAAGGCAAAAGACCGACAAGGCTGTGGATGTCGCCAAGCAATACACCTTCTCTTCCTTCGCCCAGTTTAAGGCAGTCCTCACCTCGATGGGCTATGAAGTCTATCAGAAGAACGGCAAGGTATGTGTCAAACATGGTGGCAAGGTACAGAAAGAACTCTCTCTTTCCGAAATCGAAGCATTGTTCAAAGGCGGCTACCGGGACAGGGCACGCTGCCGCCAACTCAGAAGCATCCTAAAAAAGTACCGGGATGTAAGCTCCACCAAAGAAGAACTGCAAAAGGAACTGAAAAGCAAGTTCGGCATCGACCTCGTCTTCTTCGGCAAGAAAGATGCGGCATACGGCTACATGATTGTTGACCATGCGAACAAGACTGTCATCAACGGGGCAAGGGTTCTGGCAATGGACGAACTGCTGGACTTCGCCACCCCGGAGCAACGCTTCGACCGCATTGAGGACTTCATAGACCGGCTTCTGACACTCAACCCCAAGATTACGCAGGGCGAGATATACAAGAAGCTCCGCAAACAGCGGGCCTATATAAAGAAAGGTGTCATCTATTCATACGATGGCAAGTCCCGACCCCTGAAAGCGTTTATGGCGGAAACCATCGACCGGAACAACCGCATCGAGCGAGTGGAACAGTTCAAGCCCATGACCGAGGCGGAACGGGATATGCTCTGCAAAATCTTCAAGGTGAACCGCCCCGACCTTGTTTCCCTCTCGCCGGACAGACCGCAATCCCATACGGATGCCGTCAACCAGCTGCATGAAATCTTTGCCGACAAGGAAGCGGCCACTTCGACCAGAAGCCGCCTCCGTGAAGAAGGGTTCATTATACGCCAAGAGGAAGATACGGTCTATGCCATCGACTTCAAACGGCATATACTGATAGACCTGAACGCGGAAGGATTCAACGTGGAATTGCTGCAACGCAAGCCGAAGATAAACAAACAGACTAAATCTCAGCAAGCGACTCCAAAATCCCAAAAACTTTTACGCCATGCCGGACTACGTGATGCCGGAGGCGGCAGCCAGAGCGAGAAACGGGAATGGGAAGTCGGGCATAACGGCAATTACGATGAGATTGATGACGGGCGCACATTGAAACGATAGCCCAAAACAACGTGGGAAGATCCGGGAATGGACTTTCTCACGTTACTATTTTGGCCACTTCCACCCCGCAAACCTGAGTTTCCCACCATTACAATCATTCGGAAACCCCAACCGAAAGCGCATAAATGTTGCGAATTTCGTTTTCCGGGTTACGGAGAATCTAATTTTGTTGTGTAATTAAACCCGCATACGAAATGATACAGACACCGGTTATCGTGACATTCGCCAACCAAAAAGGAGGAGTCGGCAAGACCACCCTCTGCGTGACCTTCGCCAACTATCTGGTGACGAAGGGTGTCCGTGTGGTGGTCATCGACTGCGATTTCCAGCACTCCATCATGAAGTGCCGCAAGGCGGACATCAAGAAGTACGGAGAACAGCCGATGCCCTACGAAGTATGGGATTGCGAAGCCACTGACAAGGACATGATGGTTTCCCTGATGGAGAAGCTGCACAACGACCCGGAGATAGACATCGTGCTGATGGATTCGCCCGGCAGCCTGAAAGCCGAAGGACTGGTGCCGATGTTCGTCAACTCGGACATCATCGTCGTCCCGTTCCATTACGACCTGATGACCGTCCCCTCCACCGCCAGCTTCCTGCTGTTCGTTGACCGCCTGAAGAAAGCCGTGGGCGACCGGATGAAGGCAAGGCTCTTCATTATCCCCAACCTGAATGACGGCAGGGTCGGCAAACGGGCGGAACTGGTGCTCTGGGAAAACGCCAGAGACACCTTCTCCAACTACGGGTACGTGACGGCGAAGATACCCAAACGGGCGGACATGGAACGGTTCAGCACAATGGCGGCGTTGGACATGCAGGCAAGCATCGTCACCCCGGTCTTTGAGAAAATCTATACCGCCATCTTCGATACGGCAAAGCCCATCCGGGAAATAGAACTCACCGGTATCCAACTGACGGAGAACCTGAATCCCAAACCGCAGAAGAAAGAAGACAAGAATAATCAGTAATCACCCATAATCAGAACGCAATGGCAAATATCATTCCTGAAATAGACGACCTTACCAAAGGCATCAATGACCCCGACATGATTCTGGCGGGTACACAAGAGACAGAAGAACCGCAATCACAGGCAGACACCCAATCCTCTTTGCCCCTTGACGACTGTTGGGAGAGCTTCCTGAACTATCTGGAATCTTCCGGCACACGGGACGACAAGGCAGAGCGGCTGGTATGCAAGTTGGACCGTGACCTTGCCGATTCCCTCGATGACTGCGACATCCACAACCGCTGCCGTTCCGATTTGGTGAACGCCATCGTCAGGGCCTTCTTTGAGACATTCCTGCCCCAACTGGCACAATACAAGAGAGAGAAGAAGTCACTGTTTATGAACCTCAAACAGAATTGATACCATGAGACATCACAAATGGACGGAGGAAAAACTGTCCGCCCTTGCCAAACTCTTCCCCGTAGAATCAACGAAGCATACGGCAACCGTCCTGCAAATGAGCGTCACGGCGGTAAAAGGCAAAGCCAAGGAACTGGGCCTTAAAAAAGAGACCAAGTCGGAATGGGCGAAACGTGCGGACTATGTGCGCAGCCACTTCTACCATTGCTCGTTATCCGAAATGGCGGGCAAACTGGGCATCAGCAGGACATCCGTCATCCGCATCATCGAAAAGCTGGGACTCAAACGCACCAAGGAACAGAACTTCCAAGTGACCTCCCGTGTCCGCAGTGAAATCATCCGCAGGGAAAGGCGGCACGTGCTTTTCGGATTGGCCCCGGTCACCAAAATCAAGGTGGTGTCGAACAGGGCGCGTATTCAGATCCGGGCGCAGTTGAAATCCATCGGCTATATCGTAAGCCGGGATTCCAACACGCTGTACTACACCGATAAGATTGAACGGAAAGGCAATCTGGAAACCCGTGGCATCCGGCAAGGGCTTCGTTTCCTGCCTTTTTCCGAGAGAGAGCCATTCATATTGACAGCCATATAAAAAAGAGAACCATGCAATACGGACAAATAGTATTTCTTCTCTTCGTGGTACTGCTGTTCTACTACGCCGCCCTGATTGTGATGGACATCCTACGGGCAAAGGCAGCGCAAGCGGCAGAACAGGAAAACCACATCGAGGAAGACATAGACATATCGGATGAAGCGCAGACCTTCAAGCCCGTCAAGGTCAGCCGTGACGAACCGGGAAAACAGAACGATGGCTCAGAAAACGATAAGCCCAAAGAGGATGATGGTGAAGAGAAGCCTTCACAACCTTCCGGCTATCGGGAAGCCATCATGACAGACGGTATTTTAGTAGAAAACCTCATGGTTGAAATTGAGCGGTTGGTGGAAACCGGCTCCTGCGATTTAGGTGCCGTCATCTTCAACTGCGAAAACGCACGATAATAACCGTTCCTTTAGCGACACCTGTTCCTTTGGCGATAGAATCCATTAATCATTTTATAAGATGAAACAAGTAAAGAAAAAAGTACAATGCGCATGGGAGCGTTTCTTGGGCTCCAAGTTCGCTCGGAACAGTGTCGTGGCACTCTGCGCACTCACCGTATCAGTCGGTGAAGCGATGGCTTCGAGTAAAGGGGCGGCCGGTTTTACCAAGGCGACACAGGAAGTCAGCTCGTACCAGACACCCGTCTCCAACCTGATGAAAGCCATTGCAGCGGTCATTGTCCTGGTTGGAGCGTTCAATGTCTATTTCAAGATGCAGAACGGTGATCAGGATGTAAAAAAGACCATCATGCTGACCATCGGCGGCTGTATCGCGTTCATCGCATTGTCAGAGGCTCTGCCGCTGTTCTTTAAGTAGTTGCAATACAGAAAAGGCATACCATCATGGCGATGAATCAGGAGGGCTACCCCGTCTTCAAGGGCTTGCAAAAACCGTTGGAATTCATGGGTATACGCGGACGGTTCCTCACGCTGTCGGCTGCGGCTGTCGGCGTGTCATTTGTCGGCTTTATCGTATTCTCCATAGTCTTGGGCAAGCTCGCCGGTTTCATCGCCATGCTGGTCATGGCGGTTGCCGGACTGGTGACGATTTACATCAAGCAGCGTGGCGGGCTACATAACAAGAAACGGCACAAAGGCATCTTTGTCTACAAAGGCCTGAGGCATCATTCATAAAACAAATTCAAAAGGATATGGCACAAGCAAAGAAGAAACCGTTTGACGGGCTATATGCGCAGTTGGAAGAGGCGGGCGGCAATGTCGTCCTTTTTTCAGCCAAAGGCGAGGCGTCCGTCATTTTTGAAATGACCAACCCCGTACAGCAGTTATGCACCGATGCGGAACAATACCAACTCTTCCAAGACGTGTTTTCCAATGTCGTGCAGACGCTTGGGGAGGGCTACGCCTTGCAGAAACAGGACATCTTCTGCAAGCAGGCCTACCACCATGAAGTGCCGAAAGACGCGCCTTTCTTGACACGGTGCTACTTCAAGTACTTTGAGGGAAGGGAGTTTACGGAAATACGGACTTACCTGATTGTCACGCAGGAGGCACAACGCAACCAGTTCGTGCAGTACGACCCCAAGAAATGGCTGGACTTCCACGCCAAGGTGTCCAAGGTGGACGACATCCTCACGGAGAAACACATCCGGCACCGCAAGCTCAATAAAGAGGAAGTCAACGAGTACTGCCACCGCTTCATGGCGTTCAACTTCCGGCACGGCTCCTTCTCGATGACCAACTTCAAGGCATCGGACGAATACCTGAAAACCGGGAAACGGGTCATCCGTTCCTTCCCTTTGGTGGACATAGACGAAATCAACCTGCCGTCCGTCATCAAGCCATACACGCAGATGAGCGTCAACGGCTATGCCATCGCCACCGACCTGTTCTCATTTTTGACAAACGTGCCCCATTCCGATTGCGTGGTGTTCAACCAAGTGATACAGATACCCGGACAGCGGAAGCTGCTCCGCAAGCTGGAAGCCAAGGCGAAGCGTCACGATTCCATGCCCGACCCAAGCAACAAGATAGCCAAGGCGGACATCGAGGAAGTGCTGGAACGGTTGGCCATCGACAGCACGATGCTGGTCTATTCCAACTTCAACATACTGGTAAGCTGCCCGGCAGACAAGATGACACCCGTGACCTCCTTTCTAGAAACCAAGCTGTACGAGTGCGGCATCATGCCCTCCCGTACCGCCTACAACCAACTGGAGCTGTTTACGGACAGCTTCCCCGGCAACGCCTACACCTTCAATCCTGACTACGACCTGTTTCTGACCCTTTCCGATGCGGCACTCTGCTTCTTCTTCAAGGAGCATCTGAAAGCCTCCGAGGTGACACCGCTGACCACGTATTACACCGACCGTCAGGGGCTTCCGGTGTGCATCGACTTTACCGGCAAGGAAGGCAAGGTCAAGATGACCGACAACGCCAACTTTTTCTGTATCGGGCCAAGCGGCAGCGGCAAGTCGTTCCACATGAACAGTGTCGTGCGCCAGTTGCTCGAACAGCATACGGACGTGGTGATGGTAGATACGGGTGACTCTTACGAAGGCATCTGCCGTTATTTCAACGGCACCTACATATCCTACTCCAAGGAGAAGCCCATCTCGATGAACCCCTTCAAGGTAACGCAGGAAGAATATGACCTGAACTTTGGTGAGAAGAAGAACTTCCTCAAATCACTGATATTTCTCATCTTCAAGGGCAACCAGTTCCCCGACAAGATTGAGGACATGCTGATTAACCAGACCTTGGTGGAGTATTACGACACCTATTTCCATCCTTTCACCCACTTCAACGAGCAGGAACGGAAGAACCTGCGGCGGAAATTGTTGCTGGAAGCCCGGATGGAGGATGACATCGAAAAGTACACCAAGGACATGGAGAACATCGAACGGCTGATAGAGAGCGAGGAAGTCATCGTGAAGCCGGAAAGCCGTGCGCTGATGCTGCCCTCGGAAGCCAGACGCTTCAAGCTCATCCGGCAATGCAAGTCGCTGACCGCCCTGAAGAACGACCCCGGAGCGACCCCCTCCGAAAGAGAAAGGGCTTTCCACATCGTGGAGAAGTTCAAGAAAGAGCTGTACGATAACTCGATGCTTATCAAGATAGACAAGCGGATAACCCGCATGGAGGAACAGAGACGCAGGCTGAAAGTGAAGGAACTCTCGTTCAACTCCTACTACGAGTTCGCTTTGGAACGTATTCCGCAGATAATGAAGCAGGACAAAATCGATTTCAAGGTGAACGACTTCGCATCCATCCTGAAACAGTTCTACCGGGGCGGCGAACAGGAAAAGACCCTGAACTCCGACTTGGACGTAAACCTGTTCGATGAGCGGTTCATCGTCTTTGAAATTGATAAAATAAAAGATGACCCCGTCCTTTTCCCCATTGTGGTGCTGATAATCATGGACGTTTTCTTACAGAAGATGCGCATCAAGAAAGGGCGCAAGGCACTGATAATCGAGGAAGCGTGGAAAGCCATCGCTTCGCCCACTATGGCAGAATACATAAAATATTTGTACAAGACCGTCCGCAAGTTCCACGGCATCGCCGGAGTGGTCACGCAGGAATTGAACGATGTGATAGACTCCCCCATAGTCAAGGAAGCCATCATCAACAATTCCGATGTGAAGGTATTGCTTGACCAGTCGAAGTTCAAGGACAGGTACAATGACATCGCAGCCATCCTCGGCCTGACCCCGATACAGAAGCAGCAGATATTCACCGTCAACGCGCTCAACAACAAGGAAGGACGCAGCTACTTCAAGGAAGTGTGGATATGCCGGGGGCAACAGTCGGATGTCTATGGTGTCGAGGAAGCCCCGGAATGTTACTGGGCATACACCACGGAACGCAACGAGAAGGAAGCCCTGAAGATATACCTCGCCCATTACGGGGATTTGCAGGAAGCGATAACCCATATCGAGGCAGACCGCCAACAGGACGGCGGCCCGCTTTATCTGGAGTTCGCAAGGAAAGTCAACCAGAAACAAAAAGTGATGTCATTATGGTAAAGTTACGGTACACACTCATCTTGGTATTTGTAATTACCGCTTCAACCCAAGCCTTTGCCGGCTGGAGAGTGGTGATTGACAAGAACTGCCTGAAAATAGTGGCAAGCAACACCGCTTCCCAAAAGCTGATAGAAGACAAGCATAACCAACGGCTGGATTCCATCGCTTCCAAAAAGAAGAAGGTGGAGCTGTATTCGGTGAGCATGGCCACCATCAAGGAACTCTACAAACTCTCTATGGAAAACGTGTCGGGCTTCGGAGCGGAAAGCCGCTATTACAAGGAAATCGGACTGTGCGCTTTCGATATAGTCCGCAACGTGCCGGAACTGGTCAAGACCGTGAGCAAGGCGAAGTTCTCCAACAAGCTGCTGTGCCTGAACGAGCTGGGCAATCTGGTCGCGGAAACGCAGCAGTTGGTGGGCAATTTTGTGAACATCGTCAACAACGGCAAGGTTTCCAATCCCTTGAAAGGGGAAGCGACCGCAGAGAAGAAGAATGACGGCTACAACCTGCTTGACCGCTATGAGCGGATGTCGCTGGCCAACGGTATCTATACCAACCTGATGGAGATACGCTACAAGGTGGAAGGTATGCTCCTGATGGCGCGTTATGCCACGATGAACGACCTGTTCTTTGCGATAGACCCGGAGGGCTGGGCCAACATCATGACGATGCGCAACAGCGTGGACGGTCTGGTAATGGATTGGAACAGGTTGGTAGCCACTAACAACTGATGAAGGAGGCAGGCTATGAAACACAGGAATATAAAAGTACACGTTTGCAGTTGGGTATTGGCTTTGTCATTCGTACTTCCGGCAAAGTCCTTCGCTTATGTCATCCCGAAAGACCTTCCCACCATAGAAGCCTTGATAGCCCTGCACAAAGCCATCAAGAAAGATGAAGACAAGGCGTTGCAACGGGTGGCAATGAGTTTCGGGGAGCAATCGCTGATAACCAAGGGAGCGGACAAGTTCAATGACGTGCGCACCACCTTGGACACCCGGTTGAGCAATGCGAATTCCTACCTCGTATTAGCCGGTGCCATTTCATCGACCGCCAACTCCTTGTACCAACTTGTAAGGGACTACAAGAACTTTACGACCCATACCTTCAAGTATGTGTCCGACAAACCTTTTGTCGCCTGGTACTATGCCGATGCCAACGTAGCCATCGCCCGTGAGATCAAGCATTGCTACAAGCTCTATGCAACGGTGGCCGCTTCCGGCATCAACCTGATGAAAGCCTCGATGGACGAGAAACTGAATCTGGTGCTGACCTTGAAAACCACCATCGACCGGGCACGCGGCATCATAGACAATGCGAACCTCTACTGCTACCTGGTCACCGACTGCGGATGGAAACCCGATTACATCTGGGAGATACTGAACTCCACCGTCAAGGAAGAGATAGCCAATCGGATCATCAACCAATGGAACAAAGGATATGCGATTTAAGAATAAGATTATCAAGATGTTTTGTGCAATCATCCTCAGCTTTCCTTTAACGGGGAACGCACAGAAAGTAGTCCGTGACAACGAGAAGAAGAAACAGTGGCAGTCAATGGAAAACGGCCCTTGGGACTTCGCCCCGGACTGGTACTATTTTTTCCTGCACAAAAGATATTCAGGAGCGGAAATGTACTGGAAGTGGGCGGGCTTCAACTCCGGTTTCCGGGTACGCTTCAAAGAACCCAAGTCCAACATCAGGCGCATCATGCCTGTTCGTGTGACTTCCGAAGAGACCCAACGGCAGAAGGTCGAAAAGGTGGAAAAGGAACGCAAGTACGTGGAAGAACTCTATAAGGAAGAGCTGCTACGGGAGGCGGACAGAGCCGTGGATCTGATGTACGGTGCCTATAAGGACGAGTTCAACCGTATGCAGGAATGTATTACGGACGGTCTGCTATACTCGATGCGGAAAAGCGGCGGCAAGCTCAAATACCAAGTGGACGAGCTGAGCCGGCAGAACGAGATCCTTTGTGCGGACATAGCCTATATCCACAAGACCGGAGTCGGCTATGGACTGGAGAACGCCAAACGGCAGAAGGCTTACGAGGAAGCCAAGGAGAAGATGAACGAACTGGTAAACCGGACTGCCCATCTGTGTGCGGTGGCGGCCACCCATTATTAAGCAAGAACATAAAAAACGAAGAATATGAATTTACTATTAGTTCCCCTGACCATCGGCCTGCCGGTGATAGACGAAAGTCTAGACAAGTTGTTGGTCGCCATGGAAACCTTCCCGAATGTGGCGGTACTGGGTGATGCGGTCGGGCTGGCGCGTGTCATCGGACTGTGCCTTGCCCTCTGTGTCGGCTCATACGAGTGCTGGATGATGATGCTCGGACGGCGGGGCATGGACGTGATGAAACTGCTCCGCATCATCGGCATCTCCATGTGCATCTCCTCGTCCTCGTGGATTTGTTCCGCCCTGCAGGTACCCGGCAAAGGGCTGGAATCCGCCACCAAAGCGATGGCACACGCCAAGAACAAGGAAGTCGCGGCTTTCGAGTTGAAAGTGGCGCAGAAACAGAGCGAATACCTCGACCGGCTGAGAGCCGTTCAGGATTCCATCTCGACGGCCAAGCAGATAGCGGAGATCGGCGAGGATGCCAATTGGTGGGACAAGCTCATCTACAACGTGGAGAACTTGGGCAACACCATCAACAACTATGCGCAACGGGCGGCGGTGGCCACGGAAACCAAAATCAGCGAATGGATCAACGATGTCATCCGCTTTGTCGGCGAACTGGTGTTCCAGATGTCCTACTACGGCATCCTTGTGGCACAGCGGATATTCATGGCCATCATGATGATATTCTGCCCCATCATGTTCGCACTTTCATTAGCACCGCCTTGGAACTCGGCTTGGAGCCAGTGGATGTCGAAATACCTTTCCCTCTCGTTATGGGGCTTCGTGACCTATATGTGCATGTACTACGTTGACTTCATCCTGCTGTATAATCTCCAACAGGACATGGTGGCCTACAACCATCTGCTTCACGGCTCGGTCAATTCATGGGAACAGATTGGCGCACTGGGATTGCAAGGTATCGGCTCCAACTGCATGTACGCGATGGGTATGCTCGTGGGAGCTTACATCATCCGCTTTGTCCCCGAAGTGGCCTCATGGCTGATACCGGGCGGTGTCAGTTCAGGTGCAGGCTCTGTGGCTGGCGCAACGGTTATGGGCATGACGACAGCAGCGGGTGCGGCAGCCGGAAGCATAGCCGGTTCTGCGGTCGGCGGCATAGCAGGAGGAAAGAAGAAATAACATCAACATACGGAAGAATATGCTTATAGAATCATTAGCACAGAAAACCAAACTTGCCATGATGACGGTACTGGCAAGCATAGCAGGCAGTGTCATCATCTGCGGCTTCACCGTCTGGTGTTGCGTGTCGCTGGTCAACAAGGAGCGGCAGCAAATCTATGTACTGGACGGCGACATTCCGTTTCTTGCGGAACGGGCGCAGTTGGAAGCGAACTTCACGATGGAGGCGAAAGCGCATATCCAACTTTTTCACCAGTACTTTTTCAACCTGCCCCCCGACAACGACTATATCAAGTGGACGGTCGGCAAGGCGATGTATATGGCGGACGGTACGGCCCTGAAACAGAAACAGGCGATGGACGAAAACGGCTTTTACACCGACATCATATCCTCGTCCGCTGTTTGTACCATCATGTGTGATTCCATCCAATTTGACGAACATGAGCGGAAGTTTACCTACTACGGTACCCAGCTCATTAAACGCCGTACCCGTGATTTGAAACGGACGATGGTGACAACCGGCTATATCGAGAACGTGCCGAGGACGAGGAACAATCCGCACGGGCTGATGATTGTAAACTGGAGAACATTGGAAAACAAGGATTTGGATTACTAAAAAGGCATAAGTATGAAATCATTTAAGAAAACGATACAAGACGGTAAGCAGAAGACATGGAATTTCTTCCAATCCCGATTGCAACCCAAGTTGGGTGCTATCGGAACGAGATACCGCTTGGCTGCAAGAATCCGAATGGCCAATGCTTGGGCGATGAAACATCCCAAACGCACCTTTATTTATGTGGTAGGCGCATTGTTGTTCTTTCTGATTGGTGATATAGTTTGGAACGGTAGCCGGGCAGACAAGGCACAAGAACCGAATGTAGCCATCATTGGAAATATCGAACCGGTATTCCAAGGTTTCCATACTATCCAGTCCAACAAGGACATTCACCGGCAGACCCTTATGGAACTGGCAGGTCAAGGGCAGGTCATCCGTCAGGAACTGGACTCGTTGATAGCCAAGCCCCATAAGTCCCATGCGGATTCCATCCATATTATCCGGCAATACAAGCAGTTGGAGAATATTGTCAAATCATTAAAAAACAACGATAAGCCATGATTAAAATCAATTTCAAACAACCCAAGTACATCTTTCCGCTGGTGGTATTCGTGCCGCTATGCGCTTTGGTGTACTTCGTGATGCAGACCTTTGGGGAAGATGGTGAAACGGAGCAGACGGTAGCCACCGACCGCATCAACATGGAACTGCCCCAAGCCAATGCCGAAGAAGCCGGCGACAAACTCTATGAAATGTCACGCCGCTTCGATGACGAGGATGCCTTTACCGCAGTCGGTGGCATTGGCGAAGAGAAAAAGGAAGAGAGTAATTTGGAACACGGTTACAGCGAAGAAGAACTGAACCGTCTGGATGCCGCCGAAGCGGAACGCATCCGCCAGCAAAAAGAGCTGGAGGAACTGGAACGTTCCTTGGCAGAATCCCGAAAGCATATCAATTCATACGCATACGACAATCCACCTTCAGGAGATAACAGACGTAACGGCTACTCCTCACAGGAGGAGTTCACCAACGACCTTGAAGAGATACAAAGGCGAAGCTATGAGCGTCAGAAAGCCATCGAGAGCGGATTGGGATATGGCAACACGGAGGAGGAAGAAGCCCGGCAAAAGCAACGGGCAGATTCCATTGCCAAAGTTCGGGCAGAGGAAAAAGAACGCAACCGTCCTAATTTGGTCATCAAGTCGAAGGACACCAATGCCGACAAGTTCCATACCGTATCGGCTTCGGATGAAACGGTGGATGCCCGGCTGATACGGGCAATGATAGACCAGACGACCAAAGCCCGTGAAGGCACAAGGCTTCGCTTTAAGCTCTTGGATGATGTGACGGTCAGCGGTACGAAGCTGAAGAAGGGCACATACCTCTATGGTACGGTCAGCGGTTTCGGCCAGCAGCGTGTCCGTGCCACGATTACCAGCATCCTTGTCGGCGACAAGTTCATCAAAGTCAAGTTGTCGGTGTTCGACAATGACGGCATGGAGGGCTTCTATGTCCCCGAATCCGCTTTCCGTGATTTCGTGGAGGATGCCGGGGCCAGTACGGTACAGCAGAACATCAGCTTTGAATCGGAAGACGGTTACGGTTCGGGCATATCGGGAGAGGCAATCGCTCTGCAAGCCTTGCAGAATATGTACAACTCCGCTACATCGGCTATCTCTTCCAACATCCGCAAGAACAAGGCGAAAATCAAGTACAACACCATCGTTTACCTGATTAACTCGGATGAAGCCCGGTAAACAACAAAAAATAATCAGTAACTCAAAAATCATCTAATATGAAATTCAAGATTCTTTCAGCCGTATGCTGTATGCTCGGCTTTATCAGTTCGGCTTTCGCCAACGAGAAAATCTATGTAAACCGCGAGGTAACGACCCACATCGTGATGCCGGAGAACATCAAGTTAGTAGATATTTCCACCACGAAGATAATCGGCAATCAGTGTGCCGACAACATCGTCCGTATCAAACCGTACCAAGAAAACGATTCCATTCCAAGCACAGAATATAAGGAAGCGGAGTTGTTGGGGACACTGACCTTGATCGGTGAACGTCATATCGCCCAGTATGACATTCTCTATACCACTTCTCCGAACATGGCTGCATCCATCTACCAAGTGGCATACAGCGATACGAAATCCTACATCAACCCGGAAGTGTCCATGCCCATGTCTGAAATGGCCCGTTACGCTTGGGCGGTCTATGGCAGCAAGCGCAAGTTCAATCAGGTGGTGTCAAAGGCGCACGGAATGAAAGCCGTTGTCAACAACATCTATTCCATCGGGGACTTCTTCTTTATTGACTACTCGTTGCAGAACAAGACGAAGATAGCCTATGACATCGAGGAAATCCGGGTGAAGCTGACCGACAAGAAAGAAACCAAGGCCACCAATTCGCAGACCATTGAACTGACCCCTGTGTTCTCGCTGAACCACGCCAAGAAGTTCAAGAAGGATTACCGCAACGTGCTGGTACTGCCCAAACTGACTTTCCCGGATGAGAAGGTGCTTCGGCTGGAAATCTCTGAGAACCAAATCAGCGGTCGTGTCATCACACTCACGATTGAATATGAGGATATTCTTCATGCCGATGGCTTTGATTCCGACATCTTGAAAAAGACATCCTATTATCCGTATTACTACATATCCTATTAAGCCATGAAGAAAGTATTATTCCTATTGCTGTGTGCTGTTTTTACATTCAATGTATCGGCACAAGACAAGAAGCTGACGCTCAATGCCGGTTTCCTGTTTCCCAACACGCTGAACGCAACCATCGGTTACGAGCATCCGCTATCCTACGGCAATGCCGTGGAACTGTACGGAGAAGCGGGCAACCATTGGCAACAACCGACAAGTTCCCGTTTTTGGAAAGGCTACTACTGGGATGCCGGATTGGTGTACAAGCACCGTCTGGCCAGATATAAGAACGGGATGCTTCGCTTCCGCTTCGGGCCGCAGTTCGGAGCGGACAAGCGCAAGTTCTTCTTGGGACTGGAGGCAGGGTTTGAGTATAGCTATGTCTTTCAGAACGGTTGGGAGTTTGCGTTGATTCAGAAGAATAACGTGAACTTCATTCATGGGGACACCTTCCGAAACGGACTATTATTGGGCATGAAAATCCCGTTTTAATCTTTAATTCAATCGGATATGGCATTTGAGGAAACAAGGGAACAGCAGCAGATGTACAACTACTTCCGAAGCTGCATCTACATCTTTCTCATCATCGAGATAGTGATGAACCTGCCTGTAACGGCAGACAACCGTATCACGCAATTCATACTGGATTTGTTGGGACGCTTCGCCGTGTTCAACTCCGTTTCCGGTTGCAAGGTCGTGGAACTGGTCTGCATCTGTGTGGTCTGCATCGGCACAAAGGCCAAGAAAGCGTTGAAGTTCAACGTGAAGACAATGGTCATCTACCCGGTGCTGATTGGATTGACCTTGGTCGGACTCTGCTTCGTCTTTCACGGTATGAACTTCGGCATCAGTTGGATGGGATTCCCTGCCAACCGCATCCTCTATGCCGTTTGTTCGGTGGTGGGTACGATGTTGGTGCATCAAGGGCTGGACGGCATCGCCAAGTATTACAACTACAAAGTAGGTGATGACCGCTTCAACTTCGAGAACGAATCGTTCCAACAATCGGAAGCGTTGGCAGGCAACGACTATTCGGTAAACATCCCGATGATTTATTACTGGAAGCGGAAGATGCACAAGGGCTGGATCAATATCATCAACCCTTTCCGGGGAACAATCGTATTGGGTACACCCGGTTCGGGCAAGTCTTTCGGCATCATTGACCCCTTTATCCGTCAGCACTCGGCCAAAGGTTTCGCCCTTATGGTGTACGATTTTAAGTTTCCAACACTTGCCAAGACACTGTTTTATCAGTATTGTAAGAACAGGAAGGCAGGTAAACTGCCTGAACATTGTGGATTCAGGATAGTGAACTTTACCGATGTGGAGTATTCCAACCGCATCAATCCAATCCAACGAAAATACATTCCCGACTTGGCGGCAGCTTCGGAAACGGCGGCAACGCTGTTGGCTTCTCTGAACAAAGGAGGCGGTGAGAAGAAAGGCGGTTCGGAAGCGTTCTTCACCAACTCGGCGGAGAACTTCTTGGCGGCCATCATCTATTTCTTCGTCAACTTCCATCCGGTAGGCTTCAAGAACGGAAAGAAGCTGAAACGGTTCATCTTACACAAGGGAAACAGATTGGAGATTGTCATTCGGAACTGGGATGATTTCAACGCCATAGACAAGGACGGCAACGTGGTGCTGGACTTCATCGACGAGAAAGGGAACGATGTATCTACGGACGAGGATAGGATGTTTGTGGACTTGAACGGCTTCCGCTACAAAGACCATACGGGCAAACTGATAACCATCGACCGCTGCTGGTATGAGGACGAGGACGGCAACGAGGTGGAACCGGACACCATCACGGGCGAGTTTTCGGATATGCCACACGTGCTGTCGTTCTTGGGCAGACCTTACGACCAAGTCTTCAATATTCTGATGCAGGATGATAAGATAGCTTCCCTGATGGCTCCCTTCAAGAGTGCCTACGAGAACAAGGCGAATGACCAGTTGGAAGGTATGGTGGGTACGCTCCGTGTCAATGCCGCCCGGCTGGTATCTCCCGAAGCCTATTGGGTGTTCACCGGGGACGATTTTGACTTGAAGATTTCGGACAAGGCGAACCCCAGTTACCTGGTCATCGCCAACGACCCGGAGAAAGAACAGGTTATCGGCTCACTCAATGCACTTGTCCTGAACCGCCTGATAACAAGGGTGAACTCCAAAGGTAACATTCCGGTGAGCATCATCGTGGATGAGTTACCCACCTTATACTTTCACAAGATAGACCGGCTGATTGGTACGGCACGAAGTAACAAGGTAGCCGTGACATTGGGCTTTCAGGAACTACCCCAGTTGGAGGCGGACTATGGCAAGGTGGGTATGCAGAAGATTATCACTACCTGCGGTAACATCTTCATGGGTGCAGCCCGTAACAAGGAAACACTGGAGTGGGCACAGAACGATGTGTTCGGCAAGGCGAAGCAGACCTCACGCTCCATTTCCATCAACGACCAGAAGGTATCTACCACCATATCGGAGAAGATGGACTACCTCGTTCCGGCGGCTAAGATTGCGGACATGGCGACAGGCTGGCTGGCAGGTCAGGCGGCTCGTGACTTCACGGCTACGGACGATAAGATGCTTGACCGTTTCGACATTGAGCAATCCGAGGAGTTCAAGACCACGAAATACTTCTGCAAGACGCATTTCGACATGCAGAAGATTAAGGAGGAGGAAGAGCATTATGTGCCGCTCCCCAAAATCTATGAGTTCAAGAATGACCGGGAAAAAGAAGTCCTGCTGAACCGTAACTTCAAAAGGGTCAATCAGGAGGTGGAGAATATGGTGAAGGAATTGCTGGGAATGAGCTGATAGCCTATGAGTATGTCAATTACATTACCCAAACTGAGCGGTAGCGCATTGAAGGTCATCGCCATTTTCTCAATGGTGATTGACCATTGCGCTTATTACTTGATGGACGGGAATACGGTACACTATGAGGTGATGCGCTGTTTGGGGCGCATTGCCTTCCCGGTGTTCGCTTTCTTGGTAGCAGAGGGTTTTGCCCATACCCGAAATCGGAAGATATACTTTGGGCAACTGTTGTTTTTTGCTGTGGTAAGTGAAATTCCGTGGTATCTGCTGAATGGTGCAGACGGTACGCACAATGTGATGTTTACATTGGCTTTGGGAGTGGTAGCGTTAGCGGTATTTGAGAAACTGAAAAAGGACAGTACGCTTTGTATCTGTACCATCCTTTTTATCGCTTGGTTCGCCACTTGGTCAGGTGTCGATTATGAGTGGCGGGGTATTTCTGTCATCGTCATCTTCCATCTGTTGGGAACAAGTATGACTCCTTTTCCCTTTGGTAGAACGGCTCAGTTACTTTGTGCCTTTCCCTTGATGATGCACTATGGGATAATAGGTGCCATGCTTGCCTGTATGGTCATCTTCTTGTACGATGGAACAAGAGGATTTATACAAGGAAGCATAGCCAAGTATGGATTCTATGCATTTTATCCAATACATTTAATGATAATTAGGTGTCTGTAATTCAATGATAGAAGGTGTCATTTTTGATGATACATCTGCTCATTGAATTACAGTTGCCTATATTATAGATTTTGGATTAAATCTTCCTTTATGGATTCGCACAAAGTTTTGTATAGAATCCGTTTATTTTCAGGAATATCTTCTTCAGAAATGCTGAATAATAATAGATATGACTCCGGAATCCCCAACGCATTGCATATTTTGGTAATAGTACTTTTTGAAGGGAAAGTCCCCCCTGATTCAATACTGCATAATGCATTAGCTGAAATTCCACACATACTAGATAAATCCTTTTGAGAAATCTCTTTTTTCTTTCTAAGTATTTTTACGGCACTTCCTATATCCATATTTTTTTTTGTTTTTCAACCTTGAAGGAAAAATTTGATGATGTCAGCTCCAAGTCCAATCACTTTGAACACATCAATCAGAAGTTCTTCAATGTTTTTTTTATCATATTGGTTTATGATACGAATAACTTCTTGTTTGCAATCTTCCGATAGGTTGCTTTCTCGTATTTTGTTTAATAAAACTTCTTTGTTCATATATCTAAGTTGAATGTAACAATAAAAAAACAATTTAACACGTAATTGGATTTATATTGCTGTTTTCATCCTCAGATTCGGAAACAAATATATGATACCTTGCAGCTATATAAATTTTCTTTAGTCGAATATTTATATGCTTTCTTGGTTTAAGATAAGTTGATTTTGCTACATAATAATAGCTATGGGTAACTATGTCTAAGATTTGTTGCTCTTTTTCTACAACAATTTCGTTTATGTTTTCCCTATGGGCAAAATTATGAAGTAGTGAAGAAGAAGTAGAAACGGAATGGTATTCTACTTTTATCTTCTTTGAGGCTACAACTAATATGTGCTTTGCTAAATCTATGTAACAAGGCGCACTTAATTCAAAGGGTGTTTTTCTTCTAACTTTTTCAATGAAAGCCTCTTTCAGATGTTCTGTGTCTATATCAGACCATTTAGATGGCTCTTTTTGTAAATCTTTGTTTTTAAAGAGTTTAATAAACTGTTCAAGAACTTCAAGTTCTTTTTGGCTCAGCTTGCTAATATTGCGAAGAGAACTTGTAAAATAACTTCGGATTTTACGCACGTAGGCATCTGCGAAAATCTCAAGCCTTTTTTCATCTATACAAAGGCTTGACGTATCATCAATGCTATCGTATCCATAACTTCTTAGCAGGGAAGTTAATGCACACATCGGTACATTCATAACCTCTTGAACAATATCAAGAGAGGTCATAAATGACGATTCTGCCTTTTCCCATGACGGCATTGATTGCACTGCTTTTATGTTTTCTGATAAATTCATATTGCAAATGTATGCAATATTTTTATAACACAAAAGGAAATAGCATTAAAATACATTTTTCACTTGTATTTTGAAGATAATACAAATCGCTCCTATTTAAGTATATCCATTATTATTGCCACTGCTACTACAATTATTGCTAATGCAATTTCCGAAGCACCCCGATAACCGCCCTCACATATCCCGGATCTTCCGCATAGCCGATGTCCCTTAACCAAAGCAGGTAGTTACCACCTTTGTATTTGTACTGCACTTTTGTAAGGTAGGCACGGACGCTTTCCGTCCAGTGGCCAAACTCGTAATACTTGCCCGTATGAGGATTGGTCAACCCGAAGAGATTGTTTCTATTCCGGCATAGCGATGAACGAAACCAACCTGTTTCCAAGATGGCTTGCGCCAATACCACTTTCGGATACAGGATGCCGTTCCGTTTGATTTCCGCATAGAGATTGGGTATCGTCAGTTCGGGAAGGCTATATGGAGTGCAGTTCCTTTTTGTCGATTTTAAGAACGTGCTATCGTTACATTTTTGGGCACTGGGGCTATTGTAGCGTTGATTTTTCGATTTTACCTCAATCGTGTCGTTGATTACGACTTTGATTGAATCATGTTCTGCTAATTGCTTATTATCAGCGACTAAAGTTGATTTACCCTTGGGAATCGGAGTAACTTCCGACTCTTTGGTAATCGTATAGAACTGAGCCGATGCCGTTACAGGCAAAATCAGTACAAGCAGTGTAGTCAATATCTTGTTGCGCATTTCGTAGGATGGTTTCTATGACAGATACTTTTGTGTCGTACAAGCGGTTACGACCGCAAAATTAACAGTCCAAACATCGTGATATGGAATTACACAACAGAAAAACAACCGAATTACTGCCCTACGAAAAGCTGGCGGTATTGGGCATCGACCGGGAGAAAGCCGACAATTTGCCTTTGGAGGTGAAGGTAAAGCTGGTTTCCGGCGAAGTGACCCCCATCGTGCAAGTGTCAATCAGTGCCCGAAATGGAAACTTGATCTCATTGCCTCTCAAACTACAGATGATGGCGGCTCCCAACGGAGAGCCTGCGCTCATCGCCTATCCGGTCAGAGCGGCCCTTGAACGGGAACGCAACCCGGTTCTTCGCCTGACGGAGCAGGAAGCCGACCGGCTGGTAAAGGGCGAAGTGTTGCAGAAATCCGTGGAGGTGAACGGAGAAAAGACCCGGCAATACCTGCAACTTGACCCCGAAACCCAGTCGGTCATCCATCGCAGAGTGACCGACCTCAAACTGGAGCAACAGCTTCGGGAAATGGAAAAGGTCAACGACATCGAGCTGGGCACACAGCAGAAGCAACAGGTTCGTGAGGGCAAACCGGTGGAGTTGAATGTCGGGGGCGAGAAAGTGTCTGTCGGCATCGACCTCAAAGAGCCGCAAGGTTTCAAAGTCATCAAGGGAGACATGAAAGAGTGGGAACACCAACAGAAGCTCCGCTATGACGAGCAGCATCCCGAATATCTCGGCTATGTGATGACGGACAAGAACCGTTGGGAACACCAACAAGTGATAGACAAGCAATCACGGGAACGGGCATTGAACCTTCATCCATCAAACAAGGAATCACGCAACACAGGTCTTAAACTATAATCTTATGGCAAAGCAAACCAATAAAGAGAAAGACATCGGACTCATGAAGCAGTTCGATGAAATGAAGCGGAAACATCCTGATGCCATGTTACTGTTCAGGAGCGGAGATTTCTATGAACTCTACAAGCAGGATGCGGTGAAAGCCTCCGTGATACTCGCCATCGACATGGCGGACAAGCTCATTCCCGGCGAAAAGGAAAAGGTGCAGACGGTACGTTTCCCACGCCCGGAACTTGACACCCTGCTACCCAAACTGATCCGGTCAGGAGCAAGGGTCGCCATCTGCGAGCAATCGGCGAACCAAAAAAACGAAAAGAAAGAACAACCCATTTCAAAAGACAGAGATATGGCAAAGAAGAAAGAGAAGGTCGTGCAGGAAGAACCTGTCAAGGCGGTGAAGAACGCCACCGAAGACAAACCTGCCAGAAAAAAGAAAACGGGAACAAAGACGGAAGCCCAAGCTGAAGCCAAGGATGAACAGAAATCCGAAGCCAAGCAGGAACACAAGCCCCGCGAGCCGCAGATGGTGACGGCCAACGGTGAGAAAGTGACCCACGGCCATGCCTACCAGAGCAAGGAGAAGCCGGAGGACTGGTACTTCACCGCCAAGATGGACGGCAGGCAGTTGAAGCCGCAGAAGATGGATGCAGCCGACCTTGCCGCCTATCAGAACAAGGAGATGACCGTGCCGCAGTTGATGGAACGCTACTATCCGACCAAGCTCCAACCCAAGGTATCGGAAGAGTCTTTCAAGATGCCCAAGTCGATGGCGGGCCCGGAGGGGAACATCACCGTGGAGAAGTTCAACGTCTATAAGGAGAAGGACGAACAACGCCCTGATTACGGCAAATACAAGTTCTACGCACAGATCGGTGATGCCAAGATGTCGGCAGTTGCCTCCCGTCAGGACTTGAACGCTTACTTCGACCGGGTGATAACCCCCGAAAAGTTAGTGGAGAAGAACTTCGGCGAGAAACTGCACCTGAAATCGGCCTACGAGAAATACAGCCTTCCCGAAGGAGTGGATTCCAATGGGGTGCGTGTCGCCAAAGACCGTACCGACAACAAGTGGAAGGTATCTGTCGATATGGGCGACAAAGGGAAAACCTCCAGACAGGAAATCTCTTTCGATGACGGCTATTCGCTCTTCAAGACCAAGACGGCCACCCGTGAGCAGATAGCCGCCAAGTACCTGACCACGGAAATAACCGGTATGCTGGCAGCCCATACCGCCAAAATGGAGAAATCGGCATCCGTCAAAATGTAAATCAATTCATAACATCACAAGAAAAAGAAATTATGGCAACAACAAAGAATCACGAAGAACTGGTAGAACTTCTTCAGGAGGGACGCATCGGCTACCTCCAATTCGTAATGGACGGTGAAGACGCAGAGGATTTTCAGGAGTGGTGCCGTTCGCACGGTACAGACCCCTCGGACGAATCCGCAGAATTTTATGTCGAACAGACGGACATCGCACGGATGGAGCGTCAGGTAATGGATGACGAGGATTATGGCATCTGGAACTAACCCGTCAGGCAACTCCGGTCAGGCAGCCATCGACCGCTTCGCCGAAATGATGATCGAGCGGATGCAGCAGATGAAGGATACCGGCTGGAAAAAAGGCTGGATAGGCGGCGCATCCGGCTACAACGGACTACCGCAGAACGTGGGCGGCCGGAACTACTCCGGTTCCAACTCGTTCTTTCTCCAGTTGCAGACAGCGGCCAAAGGCTACCAACTCCCGGTCTATCTGACCTTCAAGCAGGCGCATAACTTGAAAGCGCACGTCCTCAAAGGTGAGAAGGCTTTCCCCGTGGTCTATTGGGACATGATGGTCAAGGACAAGTACGGGAAGCGTGTCAGTTCCGAAGAATACCGGGCGATGAGCAAGGAGGAGAAGAAGGAAATGGAAACCATCCCCTTCGTCAAGGCTTTTCCCGTCTATAACGTGGCGCAGACCAACTTGGCCGAGGTGCAGCCCGAACGGATGCAGAAGCTGCTTGACAAGTTCAAGGTGCCCGAACTCAAGGACACCGAAGGGATGTACGCCCATGCCTCCTTGGACCGTATGCTACAGACGCAGGGCTGGCTCTGCCCGATACAGGCGGACAAGCGTGTGGACGGGGCCTATTATTCTCCCTCCGGTGACAGCATCGTGCTTCCGATGAAGGCGCAGTTCAACATCGGCAACACGCCGGAAGAGATTTATCAAGGCGGCATGGAGTTCTACTCAACCATGCTGCATGAGATGACCCACTCCACGATGACCCCCGAACGGCTCAACCGGGAAATGGGCGGCAGGTTCGGCGACCCGAAGTATGCGAAGGAGGAACTGGTGGCAGAACTGACGGCAGCGATGATCAGTCACTCGATGGGCTTCGATGGCAAAGTGACCGACAACTCCGCCGCCTATCTGGACTCTTGGATTGGGGTATTGAAGAAAGAACCCAAGTTCATCGTGTCCGTGATGGCGGACGTGAACAAGGCTTCGGACTTGATACTCGACCATGTGGACAAGCAACGACTGGCCCTCGGTGAGCAACCGTACCTTGCCAAGAACGACCCGTTCGCACCGTCAGACCCGAACGAGGAAATCCCGTTCAAGAACGCCGCCATCGTGAAGACCCGGAACGGTGACTATGCCATCCGCGCATCCTACGATGGTGTGGAGTTGGGGCTAAAAGCCGTTTCCAAGGACACGGCACGTACCTTCTTCCAGCTTACCGACTATAAGGACAAGGAAGCGTTCCTGAACATGACCGCCCGAAAGAGCTACGAGCCGGAACTGGCGATGATGCGTCGCCCACAGATTCAACACTCCGGGGCAAGGATGGGTATGTGATGTATGACCTATATAATTGAATAGGAGGAACCGGAATGACCGATTATAAAGTCAACTTCAAGGAACTGAAATCGCGTGTGGGTGTCGATGACATTGCCTATGCGTTGGGCTACCGATTGGATAGGAAGGCAGGCGTGGGCAGATACATCGAACTTGTATTGGGTGAAGGCGGTAACAAACGTGATACGATTATCGTCAGCAACCCGAACAACAAATCGGCCCAAGCCTATTTCCGCAGGGATGGCTCCAAAGGCGATGTCGTCACGCTCATCCGTGAGAACCTGAACGCCTTTCCTGTGTCCGGCAAGGACGATTGGCAGAAAATTGCCAAGGTACTGGCTCGTTTCGCCAATATGCCCGAACCCGAATACCGGGAAGATAGCGACTATGTGAAGTCGGTCAAGTCCGATGCCGTCTTTGATAGCACACGTTATGAGGTGAAGCCGATAAATCCCGAAAGGATTCCAGCACTGTTCTCCCAGCGCGGGCTTTCCGATGAAACGGTAAAAGCACTTGCTCCGTTTATCTCATTGATTCGGGACAAACGGAATGAGAAGTTTGACGGTTACAACATCGGTTTCCCCTATACCAATGGCAAGGATGATGCAATCAAGGGCTATGAGATACGGGGACATGGCGGTTACAAGTCCAAGGCGGCAGGTACGGATTCATCTACATCCGCGTGGGTAGCTGACCTATCCAATGGCAACAGTGGTATGGTCAAGAGCGTGTTTTTCTGTGAGTCCGCTTTCGATGCGATGGCGTTCTACCAGATGAACCGAACACAATTAGGCTCGGATGTGGCATTGGTATCATTGGGCGGTACATTTTCCGACAAGCAGATTACTGGAGTTATGGCGCGTTTCCCTCATGCCCGTGCCTTCGATTGCTTCGACAACGACCTTGCCGGACGCATTTACGGATTGCGTATGATGGCTCTGTTGGAGGATGTACCGATGAAAATCAACAGGAAAGTGGATGTACTTCAGATAGAAGCCAAAGGCAAGACCTTCGAGCTAAATACGGAACGTTCCCTGTTGGCACAGGTCAGCAAGCACCTATCCATCCGTTACAAGATGGGGCAGTGGTTGCCTCCCAAGGCTTTCAAGGATTGGAACGACTGCCTGCTGAACAAGCCGATGGAGGTCATCCATTCCCCTCACAAGGATGAACGTGAACAAAACCTGACCGGACGCAGAAAGGCCGGTCTTAAAATGTAAGGATTATGAACGGAGTGAAATGGAAACGAACGGCACTGGCAGTCTTGCTGCTTGTCGGAGGATTGTCCGGCTACGCCCAACAGACCGACCCGACTCTGACGGCGGCGGTCATGGCACAGACGGCGGAGCTGAAAAGCATCCATAAGAAACGCAAGCAGACGCAGGAGAAAATCATCGCGGCAGAAACAGCCGTTACCGTGGCCCTTGACCGGGTGCATCGTGTCGAGGACAAGATGCTGGAGTATCTGTCGAATGCGCAAGGCGCGGTACAGAACCTGCACCAAATCAAACGGGCGGGAGAACTGGTAACGGTGGAGATACCACGGAATTGCAGCCTGCTCACAAAGTCGGTGGGCAAGCATTTGAAAGGCACAGTCATCGCCTCGATGGTATCGGACGAGCTGACGGATGCGGCCACCCAGTTGGCGGCTCTCTATCCCTTCATGAAGCAACTGGTGACTTCGGGTAGTTACGATGTCACCAATCAGGACGGGAACAAGGAGAAGCACAAGGTCAACCTGCTCAGTTCGGCGGAAAGGTACTACATCGCCAACGAGGTGGTGACAAGGCTGGAGGCAATCAATACCGACCTTTTCATACTGGCGTGGCAGGTACGCACCCTCTCGTGGAACGACCTGTGGTTTTCCCTCGACCCGGAGGGATGGGCAAACGTGATGTCGGGCAAGAACATCATCAACGGCATCGTGTCGGAATGGAACCAAGGCTATCTGTTGAAATGGTAGCAAGTAATAATTTGTAAATCAAAAGAGAATGGAATCAGAAAAGAAAATTATAGGACGTTGTCCCTTGTGTGGCGGCAACGTGGTGAAGACCTGCAAAGGCTATCGTTGTGAACACAACATCAGTGAACATCCGACCTGCGTACTCAATATCAACGGGATTATCGGCAACCGGAAGATGAATGACGGTGAGATTGCCGAACTGTTGGAACAACGCTGCATCCTACTTGACGGTTTTGTAACCAAAGAGGGCAAAGCGTTCCCGACCGTTTTGGAACTGGCGGATGACGGAGCGGTCAATATGCAGCCGGTCATCGGCAAATGCCCCCATTGCGGCGGTGACATCCGTGTGGGAAGCCGGGCGTTCAACTGCTCTAACTATGCGAATCAAGCCGCCCAATGCAATTTCGCCATCTGGCGCAATATTGGTGGTCATCAACTGACATTGGCGGAAGCGAAAGAGATATGCGAGAAGCAAATCACTTCCTCCGAGCTGGAAATGTATCGCGAGGATGGCTCCATCTATCGCAAGCGACTGGGGCTTTCCCCTGACAAACTTCAAATCGTGAAGATATGAGACCGGGAGCATTGATAAAAGCCATCCTAATAGCCACCGTACTGTTTTGGGGTGGTATTGCTTGCTGTTGCTTGGTCGGATGTTCCGACAATCCGCAGAAACGGGCGGTCGAAGTGGCAAAGACAGCATTGGCGGCTTCGGTTGATAACCCGGAGTCTGTCAAGATAAAAGGTATCAGCAAGGTGGATTCCGTGTTCGGCAGGGAGTATGTGACGATGAACGAGCAGATGGCCCTCTCGATGACCCTGATGAAACTCGGTCAGGAGGTGATGAAGGAGGATTGCATGGAAAGCATCGACCCGGAAAACTGGGAACTTCCCGAACGGATGAAGCAACGGATGGAGGCTATGACGGCACTCCGTGAACTGGTCAGCATAGGGATGCTTGAAAGTGGAAAATCCGATACCGGCAAGGCAAAGCTCTTCAACGGGTGGAAAGTAAAGATAGAGTTTGAGGCGAAAGCCACTGAGGGCACTCCTTACCGTTCCGAATACTGGTTCATCTTGGACAAGGAGGCAAACTGCGTGGTCAAATCCTTTGAAATTCCCCTTGCCCTGAAATGAAAAACAACAATCATTAAAACGACAATCAAATGAAAGAACTGATAGAACAACTCGAACCGAAAATGATGGCATTGCTGCAAAATGCCAAGTCGCAAATGGAAAAGGGGAACAAGGCGGCAGGGCTTCGTGCCAGACGCATATCGCTCGACATCGAGCCAATGCTGAAACAGTTCCGAAAACTCTCTTTATCCGCTTCGCAGACAAAAGAATAATCCGCTTTCTTTTTGGAAAGTTCTTCTTGGAATCCCGGTGCTTTTGAACGGCATCGGGATTTTCTCATTTTATCCGGCAGTCATCTTGCGTCCGGGATTTTTGATACAAAAATACGGAGTACCGGCACAACGGCAAGTGCCGCCTCGCTTGGCTGTACGGCAAACATCCGGCAGCCTTCCGCAATTTGTGCCAAATTGGGTATTCCGTCCGTTTCCCTTCATCCACACTTGCCTGATGTTCCTCGTGGTACTCCGTGAGGAAGGCATCAAAAAATTCCCCGAAAGCAAGAAGCCAAAGGCTTCAAACAAAAGGGAAATAAACGATTAGCGAGAGCAGAGAGATGCTTGCTTATCTATGCCGAGCGTGAGTTTATTGCGCAAAGCGAAATAAATCAGAAATCGGAACAATTAAAATCAGAAGAACAATGAAAGGAACAGCGCAATTCAAGGAAATCATCAAGAACTATCTTGATAATCGGGCGAAGGAGGATGAACTTTTCCGTGCCAAGTACGAAACCACGACACGCACCATTGACGATGTGGTCACTTTTATACTCAATGAGGTACAGCAGTCGGGATGTTGCGGATTTTCAGACGAGGAAGTGTTTTCAATGGCGGTTCACGTAGTGGATGAGCCTACTATTGAAATTGGCAAACCCTTGCAGTGCGGTGTGGTGGTCAATCACCATATCGAACTGACGGAGGAGGAAAAGGCGGAGCAAAGGAAAGCTGCCCTGAAACGCTATCAGGACGAGGAACTACGCAAAATACAGCAGCGCAACTCCAGACCCAAGGCGGTCAAACCCCAAGCGACACAGCAACCCGAACTTTCACTTTTTGACAACTTTTGAGCCATGAAACCGAGAAACAGATTTGAGAAAGCGGTGGCAGCTTCCAATGAGAAGCTGACCGCTATCAGTTATAAAGCCGAGGAATGGGCTATCAAGAATGTGGTGAAGCATATTGCTTTCCGCACATCGGGGCATAAGTGTACCTGTGGTGATTGTGGTGAGAAGTTTGAACACAAGGGAAAAGGAAATGTAACCATCCGTTGCCCTCATTGTGGGCACAAAGTAGAAATTACCGATACGTTGAAACGCAAATGGAAAGAAGCGAACTACTTTTCTACCCTTGAAGCCATTGACGGCTTGCAGGTGCAGAGGGTATTCCTTTTGTCGGCTACCTATCGCAAAGGAAAGCCAATGACAACAGATTGCGGAGAGGTATGCCGTATGTGGCTCAATGCACAAGGCAAGGTGGCGGTCACTGCAAGGAAAAGAACTATGGGGTATTATGTGGATAGCTTCAACTGGGCTTCGTCCATTGAGTTGAGAAACTTGTACGATGTACACTGGTGCATTTCAGACACCTACATTTACCCTCGTTACTCGCTCATCCCCGAACTGAGACGCAACGGACTGAAAGGCAAATTGCCGGATAATTGCCATTTGTGCAGGTTGATGTCGGCTTTATTGTCTGACAATCGGATTGAAACGCTGATGAAAAGCGGAAACCGCAGGGCGGTAGCTTATTTTGTGAACCATCCACTTGACCTTGATGTGTGTTGGGCGTCTTACAAAATAGCCACACGCCACCATTATGTGCCGAAGGATTACGGAATGTGGTGTGATACCATTCGCTTGCTTGAAAAGTGTGGCAAGGACATCCGTAGCATGAAATACATCTGCCCGAAAGACCTCAAAGCGGAACACGACCACTGGCTTCACAAGGTCAATGCAATAGAGAAACAGCGCAGGGACAAGGAGAAGCTACAAAGAGCCAAGCAACATGAAGCAGATTTTTACAAGAGCAAATCTTGTTTCTTCGGTATCGTCATCAGCGACAACGACATTGAAATTTCCGTGTTGGACTCTTTGGAAGCGTACAAGGCAGAGGGTGAACAAATGAAGCATTGTGTATTCCAATGTGAATACTATGCCAAGACGGACTCTATCATTCTGTCGGCTCACGACCTGCAAGGCAACCGCATCGAGACGGTGGAGTTCTCAGTCAGCCAAGGGAAGGTGATACAGAGCCGTGGGGTGTGCAACTCCAATACGGAGTATCACGACCGCATCATCAAATTGGTAAACGACAATGCCCACCGCTTCTTGAAAGCGAGAGAGACCGCATAAGTTCCCGATAATTGTTCTGAGACCCCGACTTGCGCTGTGAAGCGTGGGTCGGAGGCTTTTTAAATCCGGATAGATTTATGAGTCCAAGGTAATTTAGAACTTTAGTGCCAGCACCTCCAACACCTATTACTAGCGTTTTGTGAGCAAATATCATAGAAGGTACATTATCTTCTTTCTTCCATTCAAAAGGAAGTACGTTCTCTCTTGTACTAGTATCCTCCGAAATGGAAGTTTTTTTATTCATTGGTCTCTCTTTCTTCTTAAAAAGGTTCTTTATCCACTTAACCATATTATAATCAATTTGATATAAAATCAATAGTTCCTTCTTTCATGTATTCCGCTATCTGTCTGAATACATCCCCTGCCATCAGTCCACCACTTGCGGGCAATCCTTTCTTGTTCATAGTGACAATTACAGAATATTTCGGATGATCGGCAGGAAAGTAACCGCAAAATTCTACGGCATAGCTATCGTCTATAAAGCGAGCTGTCCCCGTAGCTCCTGCCACCCTTATGTGGTATGCAGCAACCCTGACTCTTGTATGTACTTTTCGAGATACGGAATACTGATACATGTAATGATCTTCTTATCATCGGAAGCTCTCAGATATCCATCCTTCGTCATAGTTTTTTCTTAAAGGTTCTTATTAGAAGAAATATCAAAGCTACAGCTACTACTATGTCAATGGTATTCCAAAGAACCCTTCCGAGTGCAACTTTGAAGAATGGCTGAAACAAAAGAGCTAATCCAGCAAATAAGAACCCAAGTCCCTCTCTTTTATTTTTAAAATAGTCATATGACAGATAAACAAATGTACCTGTCGCTGCAAATCTCACTAGTTCATAGAAGCCATATGGCATATCTGCTAAGCAAAGAATTAGCATTATGGCGATTATAAGTTTCAATATCGGTTTCATGTGGATTTATTCTATATATGGTTTGACAACATCTATACTCCAAGCATAATTTAAATTAGCTTGAGAACCATCAGCAAAAGAACCGGAAGTGATGCCAATGGCTTCTCCATACTCATTGATTAGTGCACCGCCACTACTTCCGTGATCAATAAGTGCGCTTATTTGCATTAAATTATCTGCACGCCATTGTGAAACTTCTCCTGAAGAGAAAGTGTTTTCCAATCCTCGTGGACTACCGATTGCATAGACTTTATCTCCAATTTTAGGTTTAGATTTTGCTATCGGAATGTAATTTGTATTTTGGCAGTTTACCTTAAATACGATAAAATCCTCTTTTTCACTTTTATGAAGGACTTTTGCTACAGAATACGATTTATTACTGCCAGCCAACTTTATCTGTTCTTTACCAATGGTAGTCCCTTTAAATACGTGATAGTTACTAACGGCAAGTCCATCGTTACTCACAAAGAAACCTGAGCCTTGATACCCATTATTGCCATCACTCGTAAAAATCATAAATACAGCATTACCATATCTATCGAAAACTTGAGAACCTTCTAGTTTATGATTAGAACGTTTGCTATTTCCCCTTTTTTGACTTGATGACGTTCGTCTTTCTCGAACTTCTTTTGTAGGAGAACCATCTCTATCACTTTCGGTTACTATTTCGGTTGATCTAAACCGCTCTCTTTGATTTCTTGCAGATTTACGGCAGCTAATGAAAGTGACGCAACAGAAAACAATTAGTAATACTGATATTTTTTTCATACTAGTTAATAACCCCCGGCTTGGGTAAAATATGTATTAGAAATCTTTGATTTTTAGTATTAGAAGCATTATCAGGATATGCTCTTAAAGCACCTTCTGTGCCACTACCACAGACTAACACTTCACAATTTTGTCGCTTTAAATCCAAATGGCGGTTAATTTGAAAATAGCGATACAAAGACAAAGCCCTTTGGTAACTCAAATCAAAATTTCCAGTATATCCATCATTGGAGGCTTGACCTTCAATAATTAACAAATACTTTACCGACTCACCATACTCTTCTTCTGCATGCTTTAGGAATTGATCTATTGCTAAGCCTGCGCTATATAGTTCTTCTCTTTTTTCTAGTGGAATATGAGTAATTTCAGATTGACCTATTGGGAATGAGACATCAATCTTTAGCACATGTTTCTTATGCAGTTCATTGTACTCAAACCATTTACTATCAATATTTTGTATGCTATTTTCAATATTATGAATCTTATCGATTTCTGCTTGAGTTGCAATTTGTAAATCATTTGCTTTTTTGAGTGCTCGTCCCATTGCAATAATCGCTACAACAAAGAGTACAAGCAATGTAAAGAACAAGCTAGTCATCAAATCTGAATAGCTTGTCCAAAACAAAGATTTCTTATTTCCTTTTGCCATACATGTTAGATTTTAATATCAAACACTTGGACGCAAAGCATAGCAAGAAGCATAATAAATGAACCACAAACGCCAACAGCAATAGCTACATTCATCCAATTACGCTTAGTATTTCCTTTAGAATCCAATGGTGTACCAATAGAACTTGCTAGAGTTTGAATCGCATTACCTTGTTCATCAATCTTTTGTTGCTGAGTTAGTATTGTTTGATTCAGTTTCTCCATTACTTTAGCCAACTCGTTCATTTGACTTGGCACATTTGCGAATTGTAACTTTAATGATTCGCGCTGAGTTGAGATCTCATTTTCAAGCAATTCCTTTTGTGTAGCTAACATTTCTTTGATTGCTGTGTTCTGAGTTTCAAAAGTACTTGATATGCTCTCAATGCCTTGACGAGATTGTTCTCCTACCTCTTTAAATGTATCCTTTAGTCCACCAAATGGGTCATTAATTTCTGCTATCTTATTATTAATAGCTACACGTTGATCTTCAAGCGCTTTTGAAAGACTCTCTTGTTGTTCTTCAATCAATGCTTGAACTTGTTGATTTTGCTTTTGGAAAACCTCAGTCAAATTAGAGATACTTCCAGCTAGACTTGTTCCTAAATTATCCAAGGCGTCTTGAACAACAGAGTCCAGACCAGACATCTGTTGTCTCATCATTCCTTGTCTGTCTTGAACATATTCAATCTCACTCTTGAAATAACTACCTAATTCTTCAGAAAGACGAGTCCTGTCCTCAATATCACCCAAGCGTGAATTCAACTTAACTACCTGAGCTATATATTCTTCTGAATTTCCAAGATGTTCAAAAAGGCGTTCCAACTCTTCTGTACACCCTTGCAGCTTATCATATACTTCTACATTAGCTTTAGCAATCTTAGCAATCTTTATTTTATCAATAGCATCAAGTAATTTTACTTGATTATCATAATTGTCAGTTACTTGAGATAAGGTTTCCTTTAATTCTTTGGTATTTTCAGCAAAAGTACTATTAAAATTATTTAAGTCATTTGCCATTTTTGTAAGTGCACCGGTAAGGTCATCTGACATATTAGGCATAACTTTTGTCTGAATCCAAGACAGAAATTTGTTCTTCATCTTAAGCATCTCACCTCGTGCCTCCTTGTACTTTGAGGTAGAAATAGCTGCAAACATGACACCAAGAAAGCTTGCAATCATAGCAATACCAATATCAGTCAGAAGAGTTTTAATTCCTTCGACCTGAATATTAGTACCTGTCAATAAAGTTCCAAGGTCTGTCCAAGCAAAAGATACAACTCCAATTGCGGCACCTAAAATTGTAGCCATAAGGCCAAGATAAAGGGGGGTCGATAACATTGTATCAACATCTTCCTCTATTCTTTGGGAATCTCTTTCAACTATCTCCTTGATTATCTGATAATCTGCAGACGTATTCTTATTTTCATTTAGATACCCATTAATATCATGCAAAGTTCCTTCAAATTCTGCATGATTAAGAGAGCATTCTATTGTGTTACTTCCTTTATGTAATGACAATGTATTTGTATTAGGGAACAATGCTCTAAGTTTACCAATAATTGACAGGTTCTTAAAGAATGCAATTACCTGAAGGACAACGATAAATGCTACGACAATCGCTACTATATAATATTGAACAGACATAGTTTATTGCTTAATTAATGAAATAACCGCTTTCTTTTCTACTTGAAATGATCCCATCATCAGTTTTGCTTCTCCAATAGAAATAATCTGGATTGTATTGGCACCTTCCATTTGATTTTGGATGTTACAATACGGAATGAGATATCGATTAACATCTGATATGGCTTTAATCATAGGACCATCGTCAGTATTAATTGTATATTTGTAAATACTGCCACTTTTGCTTGCCCAATATAGAGAATCAGACGAAATCATGCTCTCTTCTAGTGTACCATTTTCTGATACTTCAAAATAGATTTTCTCGGAAGGATCATCAGAGCCGAAACTAAGAGAATAGCTTTCCAGCATCTTCCTAAGACGAGAAATTTCTTTGTCCTTGTCGGTTAGATTTTTGTTATATTCTTTTTTAAATGTTTCTAACTGGCTTTTGGCCTCTTCTTCAATTTTTTCTTTCTCATCAAGAGCTTTTAATAAATCACTCTCAAGTTCGTTGTTTTTTTTGTTTTCTTCATCGAATTTCTTTGTTTGCTCTTCTAATGATTGCTGAAGCTTTTCAATCTCGGCACCCTTATCTGAAAGCAGTTTTTGGTTCTTTTCATTCTCTTTTTGATGCATTTGAATTTCTTTTTCAAGCTCCTTAATTTTATCGATGAGTTCTTGGTTATTTCTACTATTACCAGCCAAATTTCCTGTAAGATAGGACGATTTATTATAATATGTCTCTTTGAACCTACTCATACAAGGCTGGTTGAGAATGAACTCTAATGCACGCTGCATGTCAGAAGAATTCTGCGGCTCTACTTTTATATTGACTTCAAACATAACTTAACAATATTGGATTATAACTTTTGTGAGAACTTGAAAGTCACTAGACAAGCTCCCAGGCTTCTTCACATTTACACTCTTTGCTTGGTCTGGATCAATTCCGTTTGTTTGAACTTCACAGAAAGGATCAATAACGCTAGTTCGGTTATTAATAGCTTTACCTGTCTTTGCACAACAAAATTCAAAAGCATAAATGCCATTGCTTTTCCACGCTCTATACATGGCAACATCAGCAGATTGAGCTATTGACAACTTTCCTCCATCAACAGCTTTAAGCCAAATATATTCACGAGTTTCTGCTTGCTTATTGGCAACTTTGTTATTATTATCTTTTGGCTTCACAGTGTTGGGTAACATAGAATTAGTACCCTGTTCACGAAAAGCATTCTTTTTAACACCTCCTGTTGTAGAGTTTGATTGTACTTTTCGTGAATTACTCAATTGACTTTCAAGGACGTGTATACGATTCTTTAACTGTACAATTTCATCTTCTATTTTCGTGTAATCTTTTTTTAGTTTGTTGAATGAAAAACTATTGTCGCAATCCATATCAGAATGACTATATGCATAATTAGTGTGTGCTTTATAGATTGCATATAGACTAAATAAAATGGCGATACCACAAAGTATCAAAATCAAATATATGTCTGGAAAGCCACTAATTAGATTATGATGTATGGATTCATTTAAGCTATTACTTAGATCTCTTGTTGATGTTTCTAGACAATTCACCTTTGAAGTCAATTCCTCAAAAATAGAATCTTGCTTAACCTTGATACTATCTTGGGCAAAAAGAGTATTGTTAAAGCTGTATGCAAGCAGATGAAACAAAAACAAGCCGCTTCTTCTCTTTGAATTATTCATTTTCACAAACTCTATTACTTAAATCATTAATTACACCAATTATCGGATAGAAGAATAGAGTCTCTTCTAACTTATCATCAAGACTGACATCACTAGTATCCAATTTCAAACGAACACCTTTCTCTACATATGTAGACAGGTTCTCGTTGAAACACTTTGCTGCTAAATCAAGATGCTGCTTATCAATACCAAACTCGTTACTTAACGAAAACCCCTGAATACGTGCTAGTTTCAAAGCAATAAAGTTAAAATAGGCTCTTACGTCTTTAACAACATCATCATACATTGTCTGTGCATCAGCATATGTTTCTGATTCACACAGTAAGTTCCTTGAAACTCCTAAAAGAATACTCTTCGCGGATTCTATATTAGTTGGTTCGTGGCTCAAGAACAAACCACCCTTACAAGTAGCTTCCTTTGGGTTCTCAGAATTTAGTATCAGCTTAATATCCTTATCAATATCAGAATCATACACCAACTTAAAAATGTGCCTTGTTAGCTTCTCAAGAGAAGATTTATTAGGACTTAGAACAGATACTACTTTCGAACCATTACCACTAAACGCTATATTCGCGGGAACTTCTAATCCCTTTGCTTTCATGAGATGAGCCAAGTGATAAATAATAGAAGTATAGAAGATGAAGAATACTATCTTTTGGCTTCCATTACGCATTAAATACGCATTAAAATCAACTGCATCACTCATAGACTTTGCTTTAATCTTTTCGTTATCAGCAAGAGAAAACAAGAAAGATGCAACCTCAGAAGAATTACCATAGTTATTAGCAGTCTTTTGGATGAGCATTTTCTGTAATTCCTCTTCACCTTCAAGTTTTGAAATAAAATCATCTTTACATTGTCTGATAATACCGTTTAGTTCTCCATTTTGAACGCTAACTAAGCTATTACCAAAGATTGCATCAGCAGCAAATCTCATGGATGATATACACTTTACACCATTTGTATCCGCAACAACAATGTCTGTTGTACCCCCGCCTATATCAATTGTAACGATATTAGTCACATCAGATCTGGTTTTTTGGAAGAATGAATATGGAGCAACAGATTCTGTTATAGAAGTTGGAACTCCGGTTTGATTAAAGTATTTTTTATACGCAGCTGTCCACAAACGCTCAAATAGTCCTTTCTTAAAGGCAGACATACTTATTGGATAAAACCATTTAATTTGCGTTTGCTGTATACTAGCTCCTTCTTGAACTACTTTTGTACGTATCATCATAAACAAAGATTCGATATAACATTTTATTCTTTGCTCATTAGTGGGACTAGCTTGACTCCACTTTAAGTTAGGGACGTACTCATTGTACTTTGTGCCTACTATTTTTTGATTATACATAAATGCAGGAGATGCATTGCCAAATGGCTCATATGCTCCAATTCCAGTGCCATTACGTCCGGAATTTACTTTATCAATGCAAAGGACAGTGCGCATGGGAAAATGACAATTAGCGTTCACACCTATAGATTCAGGAATAAACTCACCTCTGATATGATCCATAACCACCGCACTATCTGTTGAAAAAAGCAGACTGAACTGTGGCTGGTCGCTATTAAATTCAAATGGCTTAGGTAGTTGGTCATCACCTGAAGAGTACTCTATATGTGTGTTCGATGTTCCTAAGTCAATGGCAAATGTCAACGAGGCGGCACCTGCACGTTGTTTAAACTTGGGTATTAACAATCCACTGCCTACTCTTTCTTTTCCAGATTCTGAAACTAAAGAAACTCTTGCAAAATCAAAAGTTTTTCCGTCCAACAAGTACACTTTTGAACTTAGTTCTTCTTGAATGTCCACATTTCTAGTAACATAATCTGGTACAAACTTACCAGCAATATTAGTATAACAAACACAAGTGCAGTCTTTATTTACAGAATGATCGGAAAGAATAACGATTCTATAATGTGCATCAGCCTCTTGAGCAAATTTTACAGGAGGAAATACACCTATTGCTAAATCCTCATCAGGAACAACAATTGCACCCTTATTGTTCTGCTCATCTGCTTTAACATCAAGAGTATATATTCGCTTATATTCTACTTCTCCAGCCTTAATAGGTACACGGAGTGATACTTCAACTCCGGAAGCTACTTGCTTAATTTCAAAAGCCTTTTTACCTGATGGAGCCAAGCCCGTTAAATAATCAGATGTAAAGTAATCAAAGAAAGTATCCTTTATTGGGAACAAATAACCTTCAACATTGCCATTTGAACTCTGATAGTTGCCATCAAAATAGTCTGCTTTATTAATAGCAGAAGGGAGCTTTACAATTTTATCTTCAAGGAAGTCGCTGATAGTTAAATAAGGATGCTGGATATTAATGCCAGGCAGACGCCGTTGCGCAAGAGGCAAAGCATCATAATATGGTACATCAAAACTTCTACCAAATTTAGAACCATAGTACTCCATGTTTTCATAAGCGTTTCCTCTGACAACAGGAAGAACTAACGGTAATGTTTCTGTCGATTTCAGAGCTTGTAATTCAAAATCAGAGTTTCCTGTGACAACAGCTCTTTTGCAATGGAATGAAACTCCATTGATTTCGACATCAAAAGATGTTGTAGTATTAATATTGACACTAAGAGCTTCATAAGTCTTATCTACGAAGTTTTTTGTACCAGGAATTATTGAAATACACTGATTTTGGATGCTATTAATTTCGTTTTTGAGGCTATTATCAAGAACGAAGTAAACAGCATCCATATATTTGGCAACCTCAGGATAATCATTATTAAAGTTCGCATTTGAGTATCTAAATGCAAACATATATTTCAAGAATTCTGGATCTCTTTGGTCAAGAGATGAATAGTTTGAATCAAATGCATAATCAGTACCGAAACATAGCTCCTTTGATATAGCAGACTCGTTATTAGCTGTAGAAAAAAATAGTGTTGCAGGTGAAGTAGCCCCAATGATGTGCATCTGTTTCTGTCCTGATCCCTTATATTTAAGAATATACATATTCTTCATTTTCCCAAAGTTGTATGGGTCATTTCCTAAGGCATCTTGCTTGAGGAACATGTCTAATGATCTACCAGCAACTTGGTGATTCGGATTAGGTGACAACAATAGCTTCTGCAATTCTTGATTCATATTCCAAACAACAATGTCAACCTTATCTTGCATGGTTGGATATGAGAAAAATATTTGAGCTACATCCAAGGTGTCAGATACCATTTTATGATAAATTGTATTGCCTGATAGGTGCGATTTTACATCGTCAACAGACATTTGATTTAATGTGCCTGGAATAATCTTACCAAAAGCTTCCTTTACCAATTCTATTCTCGCAAAAGGAGAAGGAATTGAAGTTATCTCGTTTTGCGTAGTTGTAGCATCAGAGATTCCATCAACATACCCATGATTATATGTTGTTGCAGTTGAATTGCTCCAATCGACGATAGTAGTCTTTGTAGCAACAATACCTGCTCTTTTTAATCTGAAAATGTGTCCCATAATTACAATTTAAGTTTGTTTTCACATATTTCCTTAAGCGTAATATAGAATAGCTCAAGAAAAGATTGTAGTGGATTGAGATTAGCGGAGATTTTACCAATGTTATCACTTAGCTTCTTGTCTATATAGTCACAGCCTTTCTTTGACAAAAAGCCATAGTGAGGTGTAATACCTACAACAATATCTAAAGCATCTACAGAAGACTTATCCGGTCTAAATGGTTCAAAAGAAATATGATTTTCTTTCATCTCATTAAGCCATTCTTCAAAGCATTGCTTATATTTGTTGTATGTACTGAAATTGGAAGATCTCCAAAAAGAATCCCCCAAGATAGAACTCTTATCTTTTGCCCATTTCTGTGAAGAACGATGTGAGGCATCACGATTGTTCAGATATGAATTTAAAATCGCCATCATAGACAATGGCTTACGTATTATGTTATTTGTTTCAATTCCAAAGTCAGCAAACATAACACTTTGTGAATCACTTTCAAGACCAAATTCATGAAAATTGGTATTTTTCACTGTGTTCTGTTGAGATTGTTTTCCGGCAAAATCAATAATAGAAAGAGCCGCAAGCATTTCTACCAAATGAGCATTATTTTGTTGATTACCACCACCGTCACAATTATCGTAACCAGCAGCTGAAAAATCATCACCTAAATAATACATATCGTCTAAAGTGTTATTACCGGTGACATTTTTCTCATAATAGTTTAAAGCCGCTTTTGCTTTTGTAATGAAAGAATCTGCTTGGATTGAACTCTTTTTGTCTGTTTTAAGATTAAAATATGGAAGAAGAGAAACTGCTCCAATTGGTGCGTTTGCTAATGCAGTATTGGAATTTGTTCTCATATTCTTTAACAAAAGAGGAAAACCACTTGCACCTGTTCCTCCAAATATCGAACTGATAATAAATACCTTGTCGCCATTAACAAAATTCGTTGCGAAAGTATTGTAGTCTTTTGAGTCGGTGAATTGGTTAAGTACAATACTGCCAATATTAGGATTACCCTTAAAACCGACATTCATATCTGAAGCCAAATTTGCATTAGAAAACAACATTCTCATGATGGCTTGATTTTCTAAAGACATAGTGCTAAGACTCAGATAATTTTCAAATGATATTCCCGAAGTTCCAATCAATGGAAGTAGATAATTGCCATCGTTATTGAGAGCACTTATTGGATTTTTGAAGAATTCATTTTTTTCATTATTGTTAAAACTAAGAGCATTATGAATATTTTCATAAGAGCGCATAATATCAACAGTGCGAACCAAATCACCGTTTGATTGATCCGGATCGACAATCATAGGGACAATTTCGTAATCGGTATGTACACCTGAAGAAAGAAGCATTGTAAGCGATCTTAAAACACGCGACCCCGACCCGCCTATTGCAAAAACATAGAGCTTACTCATATATTATGATATTAAAATTTTTGAAAAGGTACATATTTTGCTGTGCTACCCCATTTTATGATTAGTGATGCAACCACAAAGAAGATAAATGACCAAATCACATTAGTGAAGCTAAACATGGTACAATCCAAATATGACCATTCTTCTGATGGGTCAACTTCATTGTTAATTAATGGTGTCATCGTGTACCATAATGCAAATACAAAATTGATGATAGCATTTATGCCAGAATATACAAACCACCACATAGTTTGCTTGCGCACTGGAGCTAAAACATAGTAGAATATCGCACACACCACAAAAGAACAAATAAGCATAAAAGCACCTATGTGCAGATAGCCTGGTATGGTTTCATAGAGATATGAATCAAGTTCTACACTATAGAAGCCATTTGTGTAATAGTAAATCGAGTTAAATAAATCTTCCATATTATTTTAGACTTAAATTAATTGTAAAAATGTTATTGTCTTTATTTTGATAGGCATTGTTTACTCCCTCAATTAGTGATTTTATACCATAAGTTGTACTATCTTTAGGAAGTGAGTTATTTTCAAAATTAGATGTGATAACCCAATTCGGTAATTTTGTTGTATAGCCAATAGTTAAATCACATGCAAAAGGTCGTCGATTAGTTGCAATTGTATAGATATACTGTCCATTACTTTCAGATTTTATATTATCAATATAGTAATCATTAGGTACTATCGTGTATTTTTGAACATCTTTAATTTCCAAGTCAGAAATTATAACCTTTGATAAATCTACTTTTATATCAACCTTGTACAGCTTGTTTTCATAACGGTCTTCTTTCCAATGCTTAACAATTATGTCTTTACCTTTATCAGTCATTCGGGCATTGTTTGTAACAACCTTTGTTGCACATGTTTCCATTGGTTGCAAGAACATTTTTGCTTCATTTTCTAATGTTACTGGCAAGTTAACCACATCTTTAACCTTTCTACTAGGGCCAAAAATCCATAAATAAAGTGGTCGTTTACCTTTATACTTTATCTTACCAGGAAAATAATACCCGTCAAATGACGCTTCGTATTTATATATGGCAATAGATAAATCGTTATATTTATTTATTCCTTTGGTGAAAATCTTGGTGATTTCTGATTTTGCTTTATCTAAATTTCCGAACCTACTTTCAAAACAATAATCGGAAAGAACAATATTTACGGTATTGTCATTAGTGCCCGATAGAATTTGCTCAAGGACCTTATCTATATCTGAATAACTTGAATTACAATTTGTGTAAATCTGGTTGAGCCATGTATTTATGTCACTTTTTTGTGGAATAGTTTCATTATTGATATAGTTCAGCGAAATAGTATCGCCATTTCCTTTGTTTTCCTCTATTCTATCATAAAACTCTTTAAGGATATTACCAGCATCATTTACATTCCCTTTAAAATAACCTTTTACACTACCTGAGTTTTCAACGTAGAAATTATATGTAGTAGGTTCTATCTCTACTTTTTCTATGCATTTGGTATTATATTCACCTTTCGACTCACCACTGCGTGGATTTTTACAGCTAGAACATATCATTAAGTATATGCAACTCAGGCCAATAATAGAACCACGTATCATAACTGACTTTTTCATTTTTATGTTGGATTGTTTAAATATTTTACTCTTTTACAACTTCAAGAAACGCATTAGGAATGTATGCTGTAGCCATAGTTAGCAAACCATCTATAACTATTCCTACTCGCTGCTGTCCTTGATAACGAGCCACAATGCCTGTTACCCCCTTGAATTTCCCTTCAACTATACGAACCGCTTGTCCCTTTTGGAATTTTTGCACCTCATCAGTAGATACAATGATATCATCCGCATCTGCTTTACAGATTATGCGAAGACTCTCTATCTGATTGTCAGGGATAGTCAGTGGCTCCTTCTCGACTTTATTGCCGATGTGGAAGTGACGATAGTAAAAACGAAGATAAGGGAGGTTTACGTTATCGTAAACAAAAGACTTAATTTCTTCTTCTGTGCCATAAGTAAAGAAGAGGTTGGGAATACGCGATTCTTCTACTGTTTTACGTTTACCATCTACAAGTTTAACGGTGAAAAGTGTAGGATAGAAGGCTGTTCCACCTTTACTTATAATATAATCGTATGCTTTCTTTTCTCTTCCGTAAGTGGTACGTAGAGCGTACCAATGAGAATTGTCTGTTTGGGAGGTGGAATGTAATGAGGGGTGGGTTACCGACAGCGCATTTCTGGTGGACACCCCTGTATCTGAGTTCTCCACCATCGTAGGCTTTAGAACTTCGGGGAGGGCATCGGAGGTAAGTCCGGTGCAGGGAGGAACTATATCACCTCCATGAGTGTTTGCATATTTAGATGCAAGTTCATCGATATTCATATCGGTGCTAACTTTATTCTAGACAGAACTCAATTGATAGCACATAAAAAAAGCGTGGAATCGTTCTGCTGTCCGTTCCACGAGTCGAGGCTCTTGCATTGCCTATTGTTGTTGAACAGACAACGTCAGAGCCCACGCCGATATGAATATAGTCTTGCCGTTAAGAGACCTGTATGAACAAAACATTGTGCCCGAAAAGGTACAATTCGTGCTTACAAGGTCTCCACGGGGTTGATATAATCACACCCGGGACATCTACCGTTGCTAAGTTCAAGACAACAATTATGAATTTGCAAGATTCGACTCGTCTTAAACAGAGCGTTAGTAAACGCCTTAAATATGTAATGGACTATTATTATCCCACCCATAGCCCGCTTCATGCAATATTTGCACTTGGCTCGGCGTAGGCGTTTCATTTGTGGCCTTAGAAGAGTACATCTTCAATAGCAACATCTGAAACTTACATAGTCCAAATGCAAATATCGGAAGAATATTTCAAAATAGAGAAAGAAAAGGAAAGAAAATAACGATGGCAATCATTTGTGGGGCATTTTTTAAGGTTTAATTAGGATTGTTTGATACGTTAAGTTATAAATTTCACCTTGTAACCTTCGATTATTCGTATTTCATGCGATGCCGAAAGTCATAAGCCATTTGGAAAATATCGTCAACTAACTTGTTCCATGTCCGCGACACCGAGCAAGTTTTAGTTGATTGGCTTTGCAACTGAAGGATGCCTCAAATCCATTGCCATAGAGAAAACCTACAAGACTGCACTTTGTTCCATTTTGCAGGTTCTCACAATGGCAATAGTCTTAGGGAAATAGGTTTAGATTTGAATATTTGTCTGCAAAAGCCGACTTTTTCTCCGAAAGGATAAAAACATGCTTTTTCTGACAATCATTTGAACATCGTGGTCATGACGTTTTATCCGTGCAAAGGTACTGCGGACTGGAGAAACGTCAAGTGATGCCAATGCTTTCGTTCGGAGGGCTTGACGGCAGCCTTCCACAAATTTTCTCGTGCCTCAAAAATTAGGGTATTCCGTCTGCACTCTCTGAACTCACACTTGTCTTATTCTCCCTTTAGTCCGCAGTATGGAGCTTGCACGAAAAACGGTTCACCCGACCACGAAGCTTAAAGGAGCTTTACAAAAGGGAAAAGAATTGAAACCAATCAATTAAAATTGTAACAATATGGATTATCAGGAATTATCAGGAGTGACAATCTCCGAACAAGACAAGGCTTTTGCCAAAGAGTTCGCCAACTTCGTGAACGGACGGATGTGTTCCGCCGAGAATACCGGCAGGGAACTGACCAGAGCGCACCGCTATCTGCAACAGCAGATGTTCAAGGTGTTTGTCGGTTTTATGCGCCAGTTGGCATACAACTATCAGAAAGGTACTTACGATGACCGCAACGAGTGGGCTTCACGGCTTGCATCGGAAGCGTACACCTGTCTGATTGAGAGTGATTTGATTTATGACCCTAATTTCAACAAGTAGTGCTATGAATGATACAGATTTCCCGGAATACGGACGGCAATGCGAGTTAATCACCCCTTGGCGTGGCTACCATAGGGGAACAATCATCGCCCGAACTGCAAGAGGCTTTATCGTGCAGTTCAGCAGTGGCGCAGAGATAGAAGTATATGAGGACGAAATAGAATTTGATTGATATGTGCAGATTATTGACAACCCAACTACAGGAAGCCTTGAAAGGCTTTCCGCTTTATTCCCAAGACGGCAAGGGAAAGGATGCCGTATGTCGTGCGATTTTCGCGCTCGGTTCGGTTCGCTGGTTCATTCTTGAAGGCGAAGCGGACGGCAGGGACACCATACTCTTTGGCATCGTCATCGGATTGATGGAGGATGAATATGGGTATATCTCGTTGAATGAGTTGTCGGAACTGAGTTTAGACCTTACATCACAAGGCTTGGGCAAACTTCAAGTACGGCAACAACCGAACTTTCAGCCAACCCCATTGAGGAACTTGAATGACCAAAGGCTTCAATGCTTTTTGGCAGAACTTGAAAAGTAGAGTAACAACCCGTCAGCCGTAGCATTTTTGTTACGGCTGACACAATACCTGTTTATTATGAGAAGAAAGGATTTGATAGAAAAGATAGTCCGGTGTGCCGAGGATAAGGGATGGAAAGTAGATGCGGACACCAAGCAAAGTAAAGGCTCGACCCTATTTGAGTTTTCCCAATACACTCCGGCTGGGCAGGATTTTTCTTTCAGGGCAACAATGAAAGCCAACCACCTTGACAGCCTGATTACAGATATGGAGGAATACTATGAAGGTTTTGACGTGGATAGCGAAGCCTATCTGTGGCTTGACAGCAACGGACACGGCAAGAATGGCGCACCCTATCGCATGAGGGATGTGCTGGATGACATGGAGGAAGCGGAAAAGATGATAGAAACGCTCCTTGATGCAATCAAAGCTCTGGAGTGATAACTAAAAAATCAGACATGGTTTTGCCGTACCCAACTTGGATATGGCAAAACCATTCGATAACCAACGGATAACGAATAATCCCAATATAAGAATGATAGATGATAAGATTTATGCGGTTGCAGCCAAGAATGGCTGGGACGTGTCGGTAAGGTTCAAAGGAGAATACCTCCACTTTGACTTTCACCGGAAAACACTCAGCGGTGTGCCTTTCAGTTTCACCGCTGAGATAACGGACGATAAGACGGAAAGCCTTGTTTCCGAAATCGTTTCTTCCGTGGATGCCATCGAACCTGAAATCTGTGCCGAAGAATGGATGATAAAGTCGGGAGTACTGACTGCAGACCGATATTTGCAAGCCGTTACAGATATGGAGAATATCCGCACTGAAGCGTGGCTGCTTGCTTGTGAACTCTCCGAAGCTATAAGCGGAAAACCGGTATGGGCAACACTTCCAAAGAACGGAATTAACTGATTCCGTTCTTTCGCTTGCGTCCCCTTTTGGGCAGACCTGATGCTTTGTAGGCAATCAAATCGCTTCCGTTAAACATGAGTTTCCCTGTTTCCGTTACTTTGATAAAAGGTAGCGGGCAAACCGGGTGGTTGATATAGGCATAGATTGTACACCGATGAACGCCAAGGTAACGTGCTGCCCTACTGATGGAATAAGTCTGTTCCGGTTCTATCTCATTTATGAATCTCCGTGTCACCATAATTCGTTTTTTTCTTGTAAAAATACTGATGGTGAATAGCTCCCACAAGAGGTTAAACATGGGAAAATGTGGGAAATCATGGGATTTTGTAGGAATTTGAGGGACACCTATTCATTTCGTGTAGTGATTTGTTCCATAGATGAAGCACAAAAAGGGTTGTGCGTTTTTCCCGGATAGAAAAAGGCATATATTTCAGGGTTGACAGCGTTGACAAAGGTGACAGCCTTAAATCAGGTAACGAAGGCTGTGTGAAAGTCCTTGTAATACAATATATTCCTTCTTTCTAAGAAAAGAAAGAATAAGAAATCTAACTCATGGTTTGTCAACACTTGGCTCCGATATTTTGATTGGCTCCTGATTTTGTCAACGCTTGTCAACGTTTGTCAACGCAGGCTTGGAGATTGATATGGTTGACACACAGTAGATTGTGGCTTGTCAACGCTGTCAACCTCAAAATGTGTACATTTTATATTCCGAGGATTGTTTTTGTCAAGCAGATGTTCGTGAATGGAAAGGTAATGAAAGTATCATGTTCCATCTGTTCATCTTGTCTCTCTGGATATTGTTTTGCAAAGTTGCCACAGGCATCATCAAACATCAAATCCGTAGTACAAAATCTTCCTCAATCAAGTTGAGCGTATTTTCCACTCCTTGATTTGCCTTATTGACTGCCTGCATTCTGAAAAGCAAAAAATATCCCTTCGGGCAAACTGAAAACTTGCAGACAAAAGGGAAAAACAATCAGAATGTATGGCACAGATGGACGATACAATCAGAAAGCAGTTGGAAAAGCCGCAGACATGGTTCTGCAAATATTTTCCCAAGCGCATCCGAAACGTGGGTGAAAAGGAAATAGCCGACAGGCAAATGGTTTATGACTTCAAGGATGGAAGAGCCTTTGAAACGGTGGCGCAAATGACGGCATCAAGTATGGTGGCGCAATATGGCAATTTGTGTCGGGACATCGTTTTTGTTCCGGTTCCGGCATCGACACGTCAGAAGAACGAACTCCGTTACAAAGCGTTTTGTGAAAGGGTGTGCGAACTATCTGGTGCTGTCAATGGCTACGACCATGTAAGGGTGTGCGGTGAGCGGTTGGCAATACACGAAAATCGGAAATTAGAGAAGGGAATCCGCAAGGTGAACATCATAGAGTTTGATGAAGAATGGTTTAACGGCAAGACTATCATCGCTTTTGACGATGTTATCTCACGAGGCATCAGCTATGCCACTTATGCCAACCAACTTGAAAGTTTCGGTGCGAACGTGATTGGCGGCATCTTCTTGGCAAGAACCCATTATAAGGTAAAATGAATATGGAAACACTTGAACTGAAAAAGGCTGAGTCCATAGCCTTTACGGGGCATCGGAATATTCCGGTGTCCCAGATGGATAGGGTGAGAGAACGGCTAAGGACAGCTATTTTTCATGCTTACAAACATGGCAAACGCAATTTCTATTGCGGCATGGCTCTGGGGTTTGATATGTTGGCTGCTGAAACAATCCTTTCCCTCAAAGTGGAGCTGCCCAATATTCGGCTGATAGCAGTCGTTCCCTTTCAGGGGCAGTCCAGCCGATGGTCTGCCATTGAACAAAGGAGATATAGGCAGTTTATCGCCCAAGCGGATAAGGTCATCGTTTTGAGTGAACGCTATTATCAAGGATGCTTACTCAGAAGAAACGACTATATGCTGGCGCACACAAGCGGTGTGATAGCCTACTTTGACGGCAATCCGCAAGGTGGCACATATTATACTTGTAGGGAAGCCCGGCACAAAGGGATGGATGTGGTCAACCTGTATAGATGACGGAGGGTTGAAAATAAGCGTATAAACGAACGGTTTTATGTCTTTTTGAAAATTAAAGTGCGGCTCCTGTAATTGTATTGCAGGAACCGCACTTTAATTTACTCATCTGAAAATCAGATGATATACCTTGATATTATAGGAGCTTTTCCGGATTTTCCAATTCCATTACAAGCAAATCAACCGTTGTGCATGGCTTATGTTCCTTATAGTCTTCATCACCTTCGAAGAAGGAGCGAAGCCGTTCTGCATACCGTTTGGCCAAATCTTCATTACCGATAGTTGTCAGCATCTTATAGACAGATGCGTCATTCTTCTTGTATTCATAGTTTTCATATCCGGAATGCTTCCGTATTTCACTTTGCAATTTTTCGATGTAGTCATGTCGGCTGATGCCTGCATCCAGATATTGGAAATGTAAGAAATACCAAAGTTCAAAAGCTTCATTCGTCCATGCACTTTGAAACGAATAGGATGCGGCCAACTTGATGGCTTCATTGAAGTCCGTAAAATCATCCTTGTCAAAAACCACCCAGACACGGTCGAATGGCAACTGACGCTTGCGCTCCAGTTCATCCTTGATTTGGAGTGTCCGTTTTACGAGTGCACAGGTCGATTTGCCTTCACCTACTATTTTTTCATCCCGGACTTCCGAATACCGGTCTCTGACCAATGCCTGAAAATAGTTGGGTTCGGTACGTGAGCCTTCACAGACAATCAAGAAACGTACAATTTTTGAACGGGTGTTTTCCTTACGTTTCTTGGCTGCCTTGGCTTCCCGTTTCTCACGTTTGAGTTCTTCAATCTTATATTTCGGTAATAATCCCATGATAATATCATTTTAATTCAGGAAAGGGATAGCTCCATAACGTCCGTTGATATAATCCTTTTGCACACTTCGGTCATTTCTGATTTTCGTACCGTTTTCGTCCTTGAACTCAAGCAAGGAATAAAGGTCGGACGATTCAGTCTTGTCTTTCTCGGTAAACCAAATCTGATCACGACGCAGGTAAGCAAGATTGAGCAGATTCGTATCGTGGGTGGCAAAAATGAGCTGGGCACCGTGGGGGTTAGTCTCAGGGTTCATAAACAGTTGAAGGATGCTACGGGTGAGAAGGGGATGTAATTTGGCATCCAGTTCATCGACAATCAGCACTTTGCCTAATCTGAGCGTGTCAAAAATGGGACCGGACATTTCGATAACCTTTTTCGTGCCTTCCGATTCCATCTCGTCCTTGTCAAACGTGCCGATTCCGCTTACATTGCCTTGTTCATCATAGATGTTATGGGTAGTCTTGGCTTCCATTATCTTTTTACCCTTCAGTTCTTCCACCAACTTGGAACGCAACGCTTCAGGAATTTGCATCTTACCGGAAAGACTCTCATCAGAGAATGACTTTTCAGTAACCAACAGCTCGTTAAAACCGAGTTGGGCATGATGGAAAAATTCCAAAGCCTGCTTGCATCCCTCCAAACGGTTGCTGAACATTTGGAGAGTGAAACCTTCATATCCTTGGCTGTCCATTCCTGAAAGGTAATTGCAACTATTGAACCAGTCCAAGATGCGCATGGATTTTGCACCGTTTAATTGAGCCACCAATGAAACGAACAGACGATTGGAGGGGGTGGCTCCCTCTTTACCCAGTCCTTCCGGGAAACGGGTCTTGGACACTTCAAATTCATTGTCCACACGCAGAAACAGGTTGAACTCACGTTGTCCGGCACACTTCTCATACAGCCACTCCTTACAAATATGTGTCTTGTCATAATCAAATCCATACCGATATTTTACATCGTCTAGCAGGAATTGGATTTCAAAAGAAGTCGGAGCATTGGCCGAGGTCAAATCCAACTTGAAAGGCTGAAAATATAATTCATCGGTAGGGTTCAGACGGACACTGCCCAGCAAGACACTTCTCATGGTCATCAAGGCCAGCAGTACATTGCTCTTTCCGCTCGAATTGGCACCGTACATTACGGCAGTCGGCAACAAGCGGTAAGATTCCTTTTGGATAACAGACTCTTTCAATTCCTTGATTGAACCAGCTTCCATACTGAGCGTTTTTTCGTCTCTGAATGAACGAAAATTCTGGAAAGTGAAGTTTACTAACATTGCATTCGGGTTTAACGTTTGCACAAAGGTAGCGAATATAATCGGTTTTGGTATCATATTTCGTGAATATTTCTCATTTATTAGCATCTGCTATTCAGTTTCCAGTGTTAGCGACAGCGTTTTTTGAATAAATCAATGCGCATTTTCAATAATGTCCTTTACATGTCTTCTGAATCTTGGGTATCTGCCACTACTTCCGTTTCCAAATCCAATCCAAAAGAGTCTTTCAGTTGGAGATAATCGAAACACAGGGCTTTGGGACGGTTGACTTTTACTTTCTTCACTTGTTCGCCATTAATCAGCTCAAACGAATAGTCCGGCAATCCGCTCGGTAGCAGGATGGTGAAACGGTCTTGTTTCAAGCCCAAGAAAGAGGAGTGCGATTTCAGATAGGATATGATAGTAGACCAGTTGGAACGATTGGCGGTGGTATTCATGTTCCGGCTATTGAACAATGAAGCCACTGCTGCCGTATTCAGATAGAGGATAGGACGTGCCTCCTGAAACTCTATATCTTCTCTGGCTGAGAGAGGACGAAATGCTTTCAAATACCGGATACGGTAATGTGCCTGTTCGATGCATTTCCCTGATGTCTGGAATCCCTGAAGCATATTCCAAAAGTCTGCCACTTCGGAACTCTCTTGTGCCAGTTCATTTTGATTGCGTACTCCACGAATGGCCGTATCAAACAGTTCGGCATAACTGAACGGCACATCAATGACGGTTTCCAAGGTGCGAAAGGTGGCCAAAGGGATGACCCAGTTACCGAAAATACGGTCATGAATGACTTCATTTTCCAGTTTGGTAGCCAGCTCACGTTTGGTGATGGAGTAGATTTCCGGGAAATTTTTCTCAAATAGCCCGCGATGGCTTAATATCTCAATGGTCAGATGCGTCAAACCGAGATTGCAGGTAGAAACCAAATCCTCATACTGCCGCTTCTCCTGTTGGCTGAACGAAGTCTTTGAGAAAGCCAAGAAGAGGACACGGGTGTAGAGTGCCATGTCTTGGGTGGGCTTGTCCTGTCCGCAAAGGGCTACACCTGTGGTGACAATGGTTTGTGCGGCCATGCCATCCGTATTGGTGTTCTTCTTTGTCTGTCCGCCACCTCCCCAAAGTCCTTTGAGGTAGGCTATCTTACGAATGTCGAGGTCGTTCTTGTATTCGTCCAATACCACCAATGTATTGACAGCCTGAGATACCCGGTCGTTCATGGCCGGTACCGATGTTACACCCAAATTGGGTGGGTCGATACCGTGCAAAAAGAACGACTGGAGCGATGTCGCCAACGTGGTTTTACCCGTTCCTTTTTCACCGAACAGGTTGAGTATGGGGAAATGACGGGTACGGTGAAAGACAATGTCCCGGAAAAGAGTCGATAACAAGTAGCAAAAAGCGATTCTTGCATTCTCTCCAAATACATCCGTCAGTCTTGATACAAAATCAAAAAGTCTTACTCCGTTTCTGTTTTCATGAATCATTAATCGTTCAAACTGGAATATCTCCTGATTGTGGAGATAGATTTTGGAGGTTGCCGGGATGTAGAAGGCTTTTCCATTGATGCCCCGTACAATCCCCAAGTCATCGACAGGTCTGAACGTGCCGTCAGTCAAGATGCCGTTACCGAAAGCAAAGAAATCCTCATTTGCGTTCCAACCCAATTTCCGGATGCGTTCCGCCGTGTCTGTTTTTGAATAGAGGTATTCTTTGACACGGTTGAGTTTGTCAATCTTGGCAAGCCATACATAATTGCCCAACGAGCCGACTTTTTGTTGAAAGTTGCTCAATGAACATAATTCGGACTCTTTCAGTTCAACGACACGGCACACGTTGTACATATTCCGCATACGAAAAATACGAGTACCGTTGCTTTCATCTTCGATGTGGAATAGCGGATCCATGATGAAGTTGGATATTCTGGCTGGATCTTCCTCCTCTTCTCCGGTGGAGTAGTAGCAGTTCTCCCGGATGAACAACCCGAATTGGCGCAACAGTTCCGCTTCACGTTGCAAGTCATTCATGGAGGATACTTTCTCACTCTTCTTCTTCGCCTCTCCACGGGCTTGCGCCACAGCATCACGCCACAGTTTTACCTTGCCGTGAAGTTTCGCCAGTTGCTCAATACATTGGTCAAACACCAACTGGTCTTTGATGTAGCGGAGCAGGTCGGCTATCTCTGCCACATACTTCCGTTCTTCCATCAGCGAACCGGCTACCAAGAAACGTTTCTGGGCAAGCCATACGATGAAATGCTTTTCTTTGAGCGATGTGTAATCTTCCCTACAACGGATGTAGCTGTCCGCATCGTTCTTCAACATTTTTTCGCCCGAAGCAGGGTGTTGGGCGAACGGCAATTCCCGAACGGTTACATAGAAGCCTTTTCGTATGGCGGCGGCCCCATTGGTCATGACCGCTTCAAATCCAGGCCCGAAGGTTTTACCTTCCGCTACATCCGAATCAGGAATAAAACATAAGGAGGAGGTATATGGCTTCAGTTGGTCGAACTGGCTTTCACTCCATGATGTACCGAGGGTGGCAACTGTATTGTCAAAACCAACCTGTTGCATTCGAAGCACATCCGGCGCACCTTCTACGATAATATAATAATCCGTGTCACGTTGACGATAGGCGTGGTCGATGCCGAACAGTGTTTCCCCTTTGGAATAAAGAATACTGGTTGCCGAATTGATGTATTTGGGAGTATTCTTGTTTTCACCGATGTACCGTGCTGTGTAAGCGATGATTCGTCCCCATTTATTCCGTATCGGAATCATGATACGGTGACGAAACATCGCATACACACTACCATCTTCGCCACGTTTGAACAGTCCCAATTCAAACAAGGCTTCTTCATTGAGAGATTTATTACGGCAATAATCAATGAAGTCATGCCCGTCTTTAGGAGCATAGCCTATTCCTGCTGTGGAGCAGAACTCTTCCGTCCATCTGCCATAAGCGTAATCACGAGCCATCCGGCTTTCATCTCCCATGTTTGTTCTCAGATTCTCCAAGAAGTATTTCTGGACGCAATCCAAGATAACGAACAAAGACTCCTTGTGTCTGGTCTCGGCTCTCTGCTCATCCGTTTGTTCTTCATCTATGTACTCGATGGGGATATTGTGGTTCTTTGCTATGAACTTTATAGCCTCCCCAAAAGAAAGGTTCTCCTTTTCCATGATAAAGGTAATGGCATCACCGCCACGGTTACAACTGAAACAGTGGAAAAGATTCTTATGGGCAGTCACGGAAAATGAGGCTGTCCGTTCCGAATGGAAAGGGCACAAGCCCATTAACGTCAAACCCTTTTTTGAAAGTTCAACGTATGGTTTGAGGACATTTTCGATGGGAAGATTCCTGACTTTATTTATAGTGGACTCGCTAATCATAACTTACTCACAATGTCCCAGCAATCAATGATTGATTGTCCGGTGTATTTAGGGCGGCAAACATTAGTGGGGTTAATCGGTCTGATATAACTACACTCTTTGTATTTGTACAGCGTCTTGTTGCTGATACCCAATTCGGCACAGGTCTGTTTGACGGAATAAACGCCGTTTGGGTTACATGTCGGTCTTAATTCTTTCATCTAAAGACATTTTATTATGAATATTCCGGTTTGTCTATAAACCGAACATATTCCGATTGTAATACTATTTGCGACCCAATGGAAGAATTTTGCTATGACTGCCTATTGAAATGATTGTCGCTCAAAATGTAGCCATAATAATGTTTATTTCTTTGGCGCATTATACTCTTTCTTTACTTTTTAATGGAATTATTGAAATAATCCTGGGTGGTACGTTGAAGGAGCCGAAGGTCGGCAGTCCTATATTCAACTTTTCCCGGACGTTTGTAAGATACCACTTTCCCTTGTTGTTTCCAACGCTCTACATTTCTACGCCCGAATAGTTCATAAGCCTTGCGCTGGCTTATGAACTCAGGGTCATTGTTGTCTGATTTCAACAACCTGACAATTCGGGCAGAAAGGTCGTTAATGAATGTGTCATAGGATATAAGGTGATCCATAAACTGAAATGATGCCATACTACATAACTTTGGATTTTAAGAGATCCGTGAAACGGTAATTGTCTGGTTCTCGCGGTTGGTTTTCGTTTTGAACCTGCGATTGAAGATAGCACCCAGTTCAGAGGCTTGGGTACGGACGCTTTTCAGACGTGAGATAGGGAACACGACGGCATCGCCAACTTCGAGGGCGGTGAGAGCAGGACGGATTTTTTCCAAGTTTTCTACCATAATCTTTGGATGTTTAATATTTAATGTTTAACTTTGCACTCAGCAAGGTGAGTGTTAACGCTCGCAAAGTAACACAAAAAGGTTTATATAGCCAAATATTTATTTGATAGTTTCTATTTAATCTTTAATAATTGATGATTCTATTATGGATATAGACATAAAATTGGTGCATATTGGGCAAGCGATTGACAAACGCCGCAACGAGCTTGGACTTAGTAAATCCGAACTCGGTCGCAGGATTGGTGTGCCCCAGCAGCATATCAATCGCATCCTTGAACGGGAAACAATGGAAACCAGCAAACTTGTCAAAGTGAGCCAAGCCTTGGATTATAATTTCTTTGCGCTGTTCTGCTCGATGTCACATCAAATATCCGCATATCTTGCGGCTGTCACATTGAACGGTAATGCACATAATGCTATTGGTGATAATGAACTTGCGACACAGCTTTCCAAAGAGCAGGCTGTCGTTGAATCTCAAAAAGAAATTATCAAGCTATTAAAAGAACAGATTGATAATTTGAATACGCAGATAAACCGTCTTGATTCCAACTTGAATGATAAAGACGAAATCATAAGACTATTAAAAGAAAGGGGGCAATAACGGAAGGATACAATTATAACTAACATGTATAAAGAGCAGGTTAGTTTAGCATCTAAAAGTAGTGTAATGAAACCCTATATTAATATGTAGGGGTCTGAAAATTAAGAATGTTGTCATATTAGTGCCTTTAGAGAAAGGTTAAAACAATATTAAATCAATATTCGCTTACAAATAGCTTACAATGAGCTTTTAAGTATCTGAGTATTAGATTTATATTAATGAGGCGCAAGCAGCTATAGAGGGGTAACTCCCTCAGTTAAAACAATATTAGATAAATATTCGCTTACTGTAGGCTTACACCTAAAACCGAAATAATTGAATATCAAATCTGTATTGAAACGGCTCAGGCGGCTGTGGAAGATATGAAATAAATTGATTATTTTCTGAATATAAAAGTAGGAGATACTTAGAACAAGTACCTCCTACTCTATTTTTATGGCATTTTATTTTTTTAAGAAAAACATAGTTTATACATTTGTCTACAAGACAAAATCTATACTCATATGAAAAACAAATGCCTCTTTGTATTACTATTAGCTTTGGGATGTTGCCATGTACAAGCACAAAAAAGTCAAAAGAATCCTTTGCCCGAAGCACTCGTCCAATTGAATCAAAAAGTGGATTCCGAACTGATTCCCGGAATAAAAAGGTCTCCCCTGATTGGAATTTCTACAGATATAAGTCCGAAACGGACAGCCGTAAACACGGCATATGTACAGTCAGTCATTCTCTCTGGAGGAATTCCTTATATGATACCTGTAACGGATAATGTAGAGATACTGCGTCAAATTGTATCCCAGCTGGACGGAATTGTCTTTACAGGTGGAGAAGATATCCAACCGATATATTATGGTGACCTTCCTTATGAAAAACTGGAAGAAGTAAGCCCCGCCCGGGATACCTTCGACTTAATGGTGCTAAAAATGGCCGCAGACCGGAATATTCCCATATTAGGAATTTGCAGGGGACTGCAATTAATGAATGTAGCTTTCGGTGGAACTTTATATCAGGATCTGCCCACACAACATTCCTCAAGTGTCAACCATCGCCAAGAAGAATCCGGCACTACCCCCACCCATCCGATATCCATCATAAAGGAAAGCAAGTTGGCAGAAATTACAGGACAAGAAGTGCTGCAAGTCAATACATTCCATCATCAGGCTATCCGGAAATTAGCACCGGGATTCAAAATCACGGCTTGGGCGCCCGACAGTATAGCGGAAGCTATAGAAGCTTATCCCATACGACAAATGATAGGTGTACAATTTCATCCGGAAATATTTACAGCAGCCGGAGATACCACCATGCATAAATTATTTAAATTCCTAGTGAACAAGGCTGATACATTCCATCTAGCTAAAAAAATTCATAGCCGTATTCTATCCATTGACACTCATACAGATACTCCTCTTTGGTTTAAAAACGGTTACAGCGTAGGCTTGAGAAAAGACAACATGGTCAGCATCCAAAAAATGGAGGAAGGTAAATTGGATGCACAGTTTCTAGCCGCATTTATATGGCAGGGAAAACGAGATGACGTATCTTCACAAAAAGCCGTAGAAAGCACCACCCTGTTGATTCAATCCATTTATGACGAAGTAGCGAAATACAAAGATTTTTGTGGCATCGCCCTTACGGAAAAGGATTTGGTACGTTTAAAGAATGAAGGCAAGAAAGCTTTCTTTATAGGGATCGAGAATGGTTACGCCATCGGCAAGGACCTCAAGAATATAAAAAAATACGAACAGATGGGAGTCAATTATATAACTCTCTGCCATTCTTACGATAACGATATTTGCCATTCGTCCACTCATACGGAAGATGCTACTCAAGGACTGACACAGTTTGGTCGTGAGGTAGTGAAGGAAATGAACCGGTTAGGTATTATGATAGATATATCACATGCCAGTGAAGGTACTTTCTGGGATGTTATAAAATATAGTACACAACCTATCATCGCCTCTCATTCCTCGTCAAGGACTTTATGCGACCATGACCGTAATCTAACAGACGAACAACTCCGTGCCCTAGCGAAAAATGGCGGAGTGGCACAGTTATGTCTCCTCGATACCTATATCAATAAAACCCCAAAAGCCGCATCCGTTTGTGATGCAGTCGAACATTTAGACCACATGATTAAAGTAGCCGGCATAGACCATGTAGGAATAGGTACGGACTTTGATGGCGGTGGTGGTCTGCAAGGATGTAAAGGAGATAATGACTTAATTAATCTGACCATAAAAATGATTGAAAAAGGATATACGGAAGAAGATTTAAGAAAGATTTGGGGAGGTAATCTCTTGAGAGTAATGAAGCAAGTACAGGAAGCACCACTTTTTTTTTAGAAAAAACGCAGATAATACCCAAACAAGGATAATCAAAAAATATATAGAAATATCCTGTTATCATTTTTCGGAAATTATCGGGGCTGTCTCACCAATGGACAGCCTCTTTTTGTAACCTACAGTTTAATAGTAAAAGAAATAAGACAGACCCTTATTCCCCTCTCCTCACTATAGGAATTTTCCTATTACAAATAGGGAAATTCTCCTTTACAAATAGGAATATTCCGTTTATTGTATCATTCTCTCCACTTATCTTTGTGACATAAGAAAAGCAAACTTTAAAATTAACGGATATGAGAACAAAAATACTGAAATATTTCGGAATGGTAGTTGTACTGATAATAATGGTTAGCCTAACCTCCTGTGAAGTATCTATAGGAAGTTGGTACGATGATGATGATTACAGCGAAATATATTACAGAACCACTCGGGAACTATGTAGCCGAACTTGGCAGGAAACTTGGGTACAAGACGGTGAATACTACACACAACGACTAGACTTTTACGAAAATAGAACAGGCACAGACATCATACGAATAGAACATCGGAACGGCTATGTAACCGAAGACAGGTACAATTTTGAATGGAGATGGGATAACAGTTCACAGACATGCATCCGTATGGTTTACGGTCCCAGTGACGTTTCATATTTTGAAAATGTATGGCTAGCCGGAAACTTCTTAAAAGGCTCATTGGATGGTATTAATGTAAATTTCACAGGAATCAGGTAAAAAGAAAAAAGCGGGATGACACCCAACACATATCATCCCGCTCTCCTTTTTCCCAATATACTACTCACTCTTAATGCTATTTACTGGATTCTCATTAGCGATACGCCAAGCTCTAACAACGACACACACCACTATCAGAGCGATAATCACCAATGCTGTTCCGACAAAATACAACGCATTCATGTCTATCGTTTCGGCAAATTGATCCAACCAGGCTTTTCCTGTAAAGTATGATACAACAATTCCTATCAAAACCGATGGAACAGCAACATACAATATATCACGGGACAGCAACCGGAGAATAGTCGAAGCTTCGGCACCATTCACCTTACGGATGGCTATTTCCTTACTGCGACGTTGTGTTTCATCATTCACATAGCCTATCAACCCCATAACAACAATAAGCAAAATAAAAGTAGAAGTAATCCATACAGAATTACGAAAACGGTATACATTACGATAGATTTCCTTCAGCATGGTATCTATCGGAATAAATTCCAATGCCTTAGTGGAATGCACCTGCTCCATGTATTCGTTCAGTTTTTTCAAACTCTCATCGTATGGCTGCCTTAAACGTACATCAAAAGTGTGGCTAGTATTATGACTATAAACTAAAGCTACGGGAAACTGCTTATAGAGAAAAGACGTATTGCGCACATTACGGAATACACCAACAATGGTGCCAGCTTTATCAAAATCATTCAATCGTTTGCCTACTGCCCCATCTGTCCATTTCATCAGCCGCACTACTTCTTCGTTGACCAATACATCCCCCTCATTCTGCATATCTTTCCCTTCAATAATAGTAATCCCCATGGTTTCAGCATAATTTTTATCACAAGGATTATACATCAAGGTTTCTATTCTCTTGCCACTATTATCAATCAGCCCACGAGTCCAATACTCTCCCAGAACCCCATGCATAGAACGGGTGGCATTTTCCACCATGGGTTGACGACGAAGATCGCTAACCATATTCTCAGCTTCTTCGGGTGACATCCATGTCTCCGCCTCCACCAATCCTGGAGTACGGATACCCATATCACTATTAATCAAATGATGATACTGCATCAAAGATACTAACAAAATCCCCATTACAAAAGATACTCCCATAAATTGTACAAATAAAAGAGAACGCTTCCACCCTTTTTTCCCATCTGTGTAACGACGAAAAACTTGAGTGACAGGAATGCGTGAAAACAATCTTCCCGGTAACACTCCGGCTACCATGAACAGTACAAAAACAATGAGCATCGGAACCCATAGAGTTTCCAATGTAAAGAGTGAAGATAACTGCACCGAAAGTAAATCTTCTATCAGATCTTTGGTATTGAAAATAATAAAGAGGGCCACTATAACGGAAATTAATACCACAATCCCTGTCTCAAAAAGAAACATACTGAAAATGTTGATTGCACTGGCACCACTACACTTATGCACACCTATGCTTTTTGCTCTGCGGCTCATGGTAGCAATAGCTACTAATACATAGTTCATGATCGCCACAAAAAATATAGCAAAGCCCAAAAAACCATAAATGTAAAGGCGAGTGCGGGTATTTGAGTCATCCAGATGAATTTCGGGCAATGGCTGTGCATCATAAAAGCTTCTCCATTCATCATCAGCAGAATCAGGATAATATTTTTGCATAGCCTTGTATATCTGACGATTGATTTCTTCTCTGTCCACCCCATCGCGCAAACGGAGAATAGTATAATAAATGTCATTACGTCCCCATGTTCCACCCCCTATATAGCCACCTCCGGCATAAATGGGAGCTACAAAATCAAAATGATAGGCAGTATTTTCCGGAGTATCCTGATAAACACCACGGACTGTCAGTTCATGCTGTTTATCCAAAGACAATTTTTGTCCCACAGGGTCCTGCCCACCAAAAGCATCACGAACAAAAGTTTCAGAAACAAATATACTCCCCGCCCTTTGTAATTCCTCAGGATTTCCTTTCAATACTTTGATGCCGAAAGTACGGAAATAGCAAGTATCTACATAAGCGTAATTTACATCTTTCAGCTTATGACCATCCTTGAATACATTTAATGTCTCAAAATTGAAAATGACTGTAGCATTTTCAATCCATTGTGACAAATCACTGCGGAACGCTTCTGCCATCGGAGCAAACAAGCTATCATCATATCCTTCTCCTTTCTCTCCAGTCTTCACATTCTCTCCCCCTCCACGTACCAATACCAATCGGTCGGCCTCAGGGTAACATTTCTCATAATTGAGTTCAAATGCTATTTGTGAAAAAAGCAGAATACCAATAGTCAGACCTAATGAAAGCGATATGACTTTCGTCACGTTGCTTCCACGGCCGTGTAATATCGATTGTATTGCATAATAGATTTGTTTCATAACAACCCTCCTTTCATTAATTATTCTTTAATGTTCGCCACTACGCTACCATCAAACAAATGAATGACACGATGAGCAAATCCGGCATCATGCTGAGAGTGAGTTACCATAACAATACTAGTCCCCTCCTTGTTAAGTTCGGTCAATAGATTCATTACTTCAGCACCGTTCTTTGAGTCCAAATTACCAGTAGGCTCATCGGCGAGGATCAATTTAGGATTAGTAACCACAGCACGGGCAATAGCTACACGCTGTTGTTGACCACCGGAAAGCTGTTGCGGAAAATGCTTGGCACGATGACTCAAGTTCATTCGCTTTAAAATTTCCAGAACACGCTCCTTACGCTCACTGGCCTTGATTCCAAGATAAGTCAACGGTAACTCCACATTTTCAAAAACATTCAGTTCGTCTATCAGATTAAAACTCTGAAACACGAAACCTATCACACCCTTGCGCAAACGGGTACGTTCCTTCTCTTTTAGATTGGCCACCTCTTTTCCTATCAGTTTATAACTACCCTCCGAAGGATTATCCAATAATCCGAGAATGTTCAACAACGTGGATTTTCCACAACCTGATGGTCCCATAATAGCTACAAACTCTCCTTCTTTCACCTCTATGTTTACATGATTCAACGCAATTGTTTCTACTTCTGAAGTACGAAATACCTTACTTAAATTTTCAATCTGTATCATAATAATAAATTTTAATTGTTTGTTCTATTGATCCTTATTCTGATTTAATACTCTTTACTGGATTCTCATTGGCAATGCGCCATGTTTTGGAAATGACACAACTGACAATCAATATCAAGACCACAATAGCTACACATACATAATAAGGAACAAGCGAACCTACAGTCACAGCAAACTGTTCCATCCATAAACCACCTACATACCATGCCCCTAATGTACCTGCGACTACAGCCGGGAAAGAAATCCAAAGAACATCTTGCACCAACATTTCCAATATCGCAAATGACTCAGCTCCATTCACTTTACGAATAGCAATTTCTTTCGAACGTCGCTGTAATTCATCATTAATATAGCCTATCAGTCCCATCAAAGTAATAAACAAGATGGCAATTGCCGCCAATAAAGTCGCATTACGAAATACACGAACGGAATTATAACTATCCGCCATTTTTTGTTCCAAGCTTTCAAAACCGACTGTTTGATTCGGAAAAGCTTCGGCAGCATCACGGTTCAGTTTCTGAAGATTCTCACCAAAGGGTTCCTTCAGACGGAGATAAACAAGATCAGCCAAATCTCTGGGATGATGGTGCAGAACAAATGGTTTCAGCTCTGAGTAGAATCCGTCAATATTAAAATCTTTAATCACACCTACTATTTTGACACGTCCTTCTTCTGTCTGAATACTCTTACCTAAAACATCTTTTCCCCAATGCATTCTCCGCACAAATTCCTCATTGACAGCCACCTCACCGGATTCACGCGGTACACGCCCTTGCTGTATGGCCATTCCCATAAAAGCGACATAATTCTCCTGAGTAAAATCATAGCGACTGGAAAAAAGGCTCGTTCCTTTCTCATCCGGTATCATCTGCCCGCTATATCCATTAGACGGATAGCTAGTTGCTGAGGTCAATGCTTCCACGTATGGAAGCCCTTCATAAAAGTGACGGGCAGCAAGCCGAGCTTCAGCATCCGGTGCATTATTAATACCAATCACTACCCGCTCAGGATTATAACCCGGATCTTTATTAATAACATAATGATACTGGAGCATCACTACACACATCAATCCACATATAAAAGCCACTCCTGCAAATTGGATAAACAATAACGGACGTTTCCATCCTTTTTTACCCTCTGTATAACGCCGGAAAACCTGTGTGACCGGTATCTTTGAAAAAATTCGTCCCGGCAGCACACCACCAATGAGGAATAAGACAGCAGTCACTCCCAAAGGCACCCAAATACGTTCCACCGCAAAAAGGGACTCCAGTTTAGCAGCTGTAGTATCTTCCACAAACTCCCGGAAATTAAACATTAAAAAAAACATCAAAAACAATGAAAGCAAAATAATAATACCTGTTTCCCACATAAACATACCAAAAACAGTACCCGTCCCCGCTCCGCTGCATTTATGAACACCAATACTTTTGGCACGCCGGCTCAATGAAGAAATAGAAATCAACACATAATTCAATGTCGTGATAAACAAAATAGATATACCTAAAATAAGCATAATATTACGCATTCTTTTCACTTCATCATATCCACGGTACGTATCCCGAACAGGTTTTGCCATGACAGTGATTCCAAACTTATCACTTCTGGGAATATGTTGCTGTACTACCATATCAATACGCTTGTTCAATTCATCCAAATCAATATCCTGCTTCAACCGGATATATTCTTTCCAGCTGTCCCCACCGTTCCATGAATAATTTCCTATCCGGCGGCTCCAGATAGAAGGCAAGGAAATGACGGCCTTCGGTCGCATAGTACAATTCTCAGGTAAAGCAGCATACGTTCCTTTGACTGTCAACTCAATTTCCTTATTGAAACTAATTATTTTACCAATCGGGTTCTCACCGCCAAACATTTTATCCGCCAAATCTTTACTCAGGAAAATTACATCTTTTTGCTGCAATTCGCGTACCGGATCACCACTCAAGACCTCAATACCCATTGTCTGAAAAAACAATGAATCAGCAGCAACTTTAAAATCATCAAAACGGACACTTCCGTTGTAAACAGGTGATGATACCGGCCATATCCCCGCACTTGCCGCCGATTCCACAATTTCCGGCATTGCATCCAGTATGCCTCCGGCAGCTGCACCGATAATATATTCACTAGGAGGAAGAGGTTCCCCATTTACTGTCCATATATTCCACAATTGGTATAATTTATCATGATCCTTAAAACAAGTATCAAAACTCTGCTCATACACAACTCTTGAGAAAAGCAGAATACTCATAGTCAGGCCCAAGCCTAACGAGACGACTTTTATTATATTAGAACTTCGTCCATGTATCAAAGCCTGAATGACATAATAAATCTGTTTCATATTTCGTGTTTTTAATCATTATTATTTTGAAAGAGAGAAGTCCCGTTTCACAACGTTACTTCCCATAAAGTGTATAAGAAACTAAAGTTTCTATAATTCGTTCTCTATAATAGAAATGCTAAAACCGTGCCACGCAAACAAACAACTGATTAACAACATATTGCAAAAGAACAAAAAGAAACAGTTTGTCTAATTATTAGACAATGATGTATGATAATTAGACAAACTATAAAAACAAACAAATAGTTCTACGCTTCAAACTTATTGGAATTTGCCTTATTTTACTATCTTTGCATTATCACCTATATAAAACAAATTATTATGAAACACATTCTTTTGGCAGCCTGTGCGGTTGCCATATTAAGCGGTTGCGGTTCGCAAGGGAAACAGGCAGCCCCTACCGGAAATCCATTCCTTTCGGAGTACACAACTCCCTTCCAGGTTCCTCCTTTCGACCAAATCAAGATGGAACATTACAAACCCGCCTTTTTGCAGGGCATGGAAGAACAACAGAAAGAGATTGACGCTATAGTAAACAATCCCGAACCCGCCACTTTCCAGAATACCATTGCAGCACTGGATCAAAGCGGAACGTTACTTCGTAAAGTCAGCACCGTATTCTACGGACTGAAAAGCGCCAATACCAATGATGAAATGGATGCACTGAGCCGTGAACTCTCTCCACTACAATCAAAACACAGCGATGACATCGCCTTAAATGAAAAACTTTTTGCACGTATCAAAGCTGTCTATGAAAATCCCGGCAATTTGGACAAAGAGCAAAAGAAGTTGTTGGAAGAAACCTATAAAGATTTTGTACGTGGAGGTGCCAACCTGGATGCCGAAAGTCAAAAAAAATTGCGTGAATTAAATAGTGAGATTTCCATGTTGCAGCTCACCTTCGGCCAAAATATGCAGAAGGAAACCAATGCTTTCCAATTGATCGTGGACAAAGAAGAAGACTTAGCCGGATTACCCCAAAACCTGATTGCCAGTGCTGCCGAAACAGCTAAAGAAGCAGGCATGGAAGGCAAATGGATTTTCACCCTGCATAATCCCAGCGTCATGCCTTTCCTGCAATATGCCGACAACCGAGACCTGCGCGAAAAGATATTCAAAGGATACATTAACAGAGGAAATAACGGAAATGAATACGACAACAAGGAAGTGGTACGCAAACTGCTCAAAGCCCGTCTGGAAAAAGCCAAGCTGATGGGATATGAAAACTATGCTTCCTTTGCACTGGAAGAACGTATGGCGAAAACACCGGATGCCGTATATAAATTATTAGACCAGATTTGGACACCTACTCTGTCCAAAGCCAAAGAAGAACTGGCAGATATCAATGCCGAAATAAAGAAAGACGGAAAAACCTTCACAGCCGAAGGTTGGGACTGGCGTTATTATGCAGACCGGGCCAAGAAAGCCAAATTCGACTTGGATGAAAATCAGGTACGTCCTTATCTGAAACTGGAAAACGTACGTAACGGTGTGTTCTATGTTGCCAACAAACTATACGGTATCACTTTCACCCAGCTGGACAATCTTCCCCTCCCTCATCCCGATGCACAGGCATTCGAATGTAAGGACAAAGACGGTTCTCATCTAGGTGTACTCTATATGGACTTCTTTCCGCGTGCCAGCAAGAAAGGTGGCGCATGGTGCGGAAGCTATCGTTCACAGACCTACAAGGACGGCAAGAAAGTGGCTCCTGTAGTAACCGTGGTATGCAACTTTACCAAACCGGCAGCCGGACAACCCGCTTTGCTCAGTGCAGACGAAGCGAATACCTTGTTCCACGAATTCGGACATGCTTTACATAATCTTTTCAAAGATGTACATTATTATGGTGTGGCTAGTGTTCCGCGTGATTTTGTAGAACTGCCGTCACAGATAGATGAGCATTGGGCTTTTGAACCGGAGGTATTGAATGTATATGCCAAACATTATCAGACAAGTGAAGTTATTCCTGCCGGACTGGTTGAAAAAATGGACAAGAGTGGCAAATACGGACAAGGCTTCGCTACGGCTGAATATTTAGCTGCTTCCCTGCTGGATATGGATTATCATGTATTAAAAGAAATTCCCGATGATATGGACGTTATGCAGTTCGAAACAGAAACATTAGGTAAGCGCGGATTGCTGAAACAAATTCCGTCACGCTACCGCACCACTTATTTCAACCATACCATGGGTGGTGGATATACTGCCGGTTACTATAGTTATATTTGGGCGGAAGTGCTGGATTGTGACGCATACGAGGCATACAAGGAAACGGGCGATATTTTCAATCAGGAAGTGGCCGGTAAGTTCCGCAAATATATCCTCACTCCCGGCTGCATTGACGATGCGATGGACATGTATGTCAATTTCCGCGGCAAAGAACCCGGTATTGATCCCTTGTTGAAGAACAGAGGACTAAAATAACCCTCTAACCCAAAATAGAATTCCTCCCCCTGCGAAAGACAAATGATTGTGATTCTTGCAGTGGGAGGATTCTCATTTTGTAGTATGATTGCGGATAGTTCTTTTTATTTTTTGTTCCAAAGCAAGAAATAATCCTCAGAGAAAGTGTACCTTTGTGCCTGTTCAAATCAAAAATTAAATTATGAATCAACCTATTGCTATGAACACCACAAGAAAACATGTGGTATGGCTGGATGTCGTTCGTTTGGTAGCCATGTTCACCGTAGTTTGCTGCCATAGTGCAGACCCGTTCAACTTTTACCCCGGCGAACCGCCAGCCAACATTGATGAAATCAAATTCTGGGGAGCCGCCTACGGAGCCTTTCTCCGTCCGTGTGTCCCACTGTTTGTCATGATTACAGGAGCATTGCTGCTTCCCGTACGTGGCGAAATATCCGCTTTCTACAAAAAAAGAATCAGCCGTGTATTTTGGCCGTTCCTTATCTGGAGTGTCATTTATAATTTATTTCCTTGGTTTACAGGATTGCTGGGACTTAATCCCGAAATAATTCTTGACTTTTTCCCTTATAGCGGTGAAGAAGCCGCCCGTCAGTCACTCAACGTATCATTGGGTTATATAGCAAAAATGCCTCTCAATTTCTCTTTATTAGACGTACATATGTGGTATATCTATCTGCTTATCGGATTATATCTATACCTTCCTATTTTCTCCGCATGGGTAGAAAAGGCCTCGGAGAAAGCCAAACTATGGTTTCTTGTCGCATGGGGAATAACTGGTTTGTTACCTTATTATTATCAGTTCGTATCCCCATACATTTGGGGAGGCTGTGCGTGGAACTCATTCAATATGCTCTATTATTTTGCCGGATTCAACGGGTACTTGCTATTGGGACACTATCTGCGCAACCACGACTGGTCATGGAGTAAGACACTGTCGGTCTGTATCCCCATGTTTCTGGCAGGTTACATGGTCACATTCTTCGGTTTCCGCCACATGACCGCATTACCACAATGCACTGATGAAATGTTAGAACTGTTCTTCACCTATAATTCTTTGAATGTGATTATGATGACTATCCCTTTCTTCCTCATAGCCAAGAAAGTAAAAGTACGCTCAGAACTGATCCAGCATATGCTGGCAAACTTGACCGTATGTGGTTTTGGCATCTATATGATACATTATTTTTTCACAGGTCCGGGTGTAGTCCTGATGCGCAATATCGGTGTTCCCGTGCCTTTACAAATTCCCGCTGCCGCAGTCGTGGCATTTGGCGTATCGTGGCTGCTTGTGGTATTCATTCGTAAAATAAGCGGCAAGAATGCTAAATACATTGTAGGATAATAAAAACAGGACATACAAATATCGTTATATAAGAATAGCCGGAACTACTCTTTCCAAGTGATTCCGGCTATTCTTATAATGCTTCATCCACTAGAAATCAAGTCAGTTATTTGAGATGTAATTTAAAGAATATACCTCCGCTAAAATATTTACCGTCATTCAGTTCAGCAATAAGATTGATATGGTCTTTCCATATTGAATAAGTTCCACCCACATTCACAGTATAAGTTGCTGTATGCAGATCTTCCGCATGTCCGGGACACACTTCCACCATCAGATTAAATCCATTCAGAGCTTTCTGCCAGAAACCTTCGCCCTTCATGCCAAAATGAAAGTTTACCCCTGCAGCAGGACGGCTATAATGCACATCACTCATAGCTTTACCGATAACCCAAGCTACATGAACCCCCACTGTACCTATTCCACTAAATTCAACATGTTTCGTTGCCGCCAGATAATAACGTGTCAAGTAATTGTGGTTTCCGCTACCACCGCCCCCCCAATCTATGTCTCCACCTCCATTTGAAGAATGGCTTCCCGGATCATTCGCACCAATCACTACCTGAGGCGTCCAAGCCTTCCACCAGCCTTCTTTCCATGCCCTCAACCGGAAATGAAACGATCTGTCCTGATTGGTAAACCTGCCCCAAGTTTGCTGAGGCCAATAAGAAGAACCATGTATCCCCTTTACCAACGTACAAGTATATGCTACTTCCAGCCAAGGAAACAAAGTACAATTTATATAATAGTTATAGGTATAGGGATGATATTCACTTCTCACCCAATATCGGGAAAGTATATTTACATCCAGCATATTTCCTCCCAGCATAACGGTTTTATCTTTCTGCATAACGGCAGTAGGTGCATGAAGTAGTCCTGTAGTACCATAAAAAGCCTGCCCTTTGATAACATTCATTCCTCCAAAGAGTCCCCCCAGAAATATTAGAGTTCTTAATTTCACTATTCTATGAATTTTAATTTATATTTGCAGCATGAAAACAGATGTATTAAAAATACTCGGAAAAATTATTCCTACTGCTATCTTCGTCCTGTTGTTGCCATTCTCCATTATTTACATGGCAATAAGCAAAGTCTGCTCTTTCATCCGAAAATTCTTTCCCCGATAAAGCGTACCGGAAACAAGAATGCAGCTTGCAGATATCTTGTACGTGTATGTTTCTCCTTATACATTCTATAAACGAAACGCAAATTCATCTTATCAACCCAGTCCGGATAATAGTGCATCCTATTCATTGCCGTTTGGTGAACAAAGCCACCACACGTAAAGCCGATGCCTTGGTAACCCATCTTTTTTACCTTAAGCAGAAACTTTTCCTGCATCAAGGCCCCCATACCTACTATCAGAAAATCCGGATTTAATTCGACTATATGAGAAGCTTCCTTATTCATTTCAGCATCCGAAGAGAAATATCCGTTCCTGAACCCTGCAATGCGTAACTTCGGATACTGCTCTTGAAATATCCTCACAGAACACTCCACTTGTTCTTGACCCGAGGCTACGATATAGAGCGTTTTACGGCTTTCCATGAGGTAATTCAACAATTCGGGAGCAAGGGAGGTCATATCAAAACTACGTCTGGTCACTCGCTTTCCGTATACTAATCTTATGGCAGAAACCAGTAAAGAGCCATCGGCAAAAATACCATCGAATTGTTTAAATAGAGATTTGTTTTCTAAAGCTATGAGGTAAGATACGGGGTTGAGAAAGGTGTAAATTCTAGTTTTCTGAGTAACCAAATGTAAAAACAGCAACTTATCTGTATGTATGATTTTACTAAGTAATAGAGGGAGCATAAATCAAATGACAATTTATTTTTTATGGAAGTTTATAATACTTCTTTAAACAGATCGTACCACCTTGTAATAACAGAATCAATTGTAAAACATTTCGCTTTGTACATGGCTTCCTTTGCCATTTTTTTTCTTAATTCTTCATTCTCAATTAGTAAGCTGATGCAGTCAATTGTTTTTTGACTATTATAAGGTATCGGAGTTATTAAGCCGGACTTTCCATTGTCTATGATGTCATATATAGCTTCATAACTTCCATACACAACTGGGACCACTCCATAACTCATACTTTCAATAACTACTAATCCAAATCCTTCTAAATCAGAAGTCAATAAAAATATAGAAGCTTCCTTATAATGTTGTATGGGAGGAGATACTTGAAAGCCTTTGAAACAAACACGTTGAATATCATATCTTCTAATATATTCTTCCAATGTACTTTTATAAGGTCCTTCTCCCACCAAAACAAGTTCCCAATCAACATATTTTTCATAAAGAACTTTCCAAGCTTCCACTATTCTATTTACTCGTTTATTTTCATAATCCATTCTTCCTACATATAACAACTGCTTCTTCTTCTGTTTTAACTCCCATTCTTCAAAATACACAGGAATAGTAACAGGATTGCCTATTGCTATAATATTCTCAGTTCTCTTTATATGTGCATAATCACTTAACGGCTTGATAAAATGAGATGAAAGAAGAACATATTTTTCACAATGGCTACAATTATAACGAATGCTAGCTTTTACCAACTCTTCTTTTAGATACATTATAGCATGATATATGTATTTCAAAAAAGGGTTATAAACTGTTTCACATTTATCACGCGCCTTAATAATTAATTTAGACGTATTTGGAGCACCATGTAATACCGAAATCAATTTACATGATGTTCTTTTTATAGCCCCTCTACACAGTAATGTTGACATAAAAGGAAGTCCCCACTGATTAATTATAATATCAATTTTTTCATTTATAATTAATCGATGTAACTTTCTCATATTTTTTATAGAACAAACAGGATAGTCTAATTTGACAAGCTTTACATCTGGTAGTAATTGACAAGCTAGTTCAATATGCGGCTGTTCTATTGAAGCTATGATAACACCATGCCCATCCTTTATAAAACGATTGGCAAGTACAGTTGTCACTACCTCAACACCACCATAATTAGGATAAACACGATAAAAAAACAATATATTCATATTACCATTCTCTTTATTACTGTAATAATGAAGCTAGAAATGCAATTTGTTTGTCCTGCATTTCTTTTAATCCTTCTATGCTGACAAGTCTTTCCCTTACATTAGGAATTTTCGCATTTTCAAACAAGGCTATCCTAGGACTATTGCTAAACAATCTTGCTTTATTTCCAAATGCCAAAGTAGGGATACAAGCATGTACTCTATCAGAATAAACTTCTGAAGCATTACGGTAAAGGAGTAAATAATCCATTGGATTATCAGATACTATCACTCCACTTTTTACTAACTTACTAACTTTTGTATAAGGAAAAGGCTTATGATAAGAATAAACAATATTCTTTTCTTTAAAAATATTTTTCAGTTCTTCTTTTATCCTATAATGCTTAGGTTCTTCAATATTCAATACTACATACGGTGTTAAATCAGTATCTATTTGGGGTAAATTAAGTAAATTCACAAAGAACACATTATCTATTCCATTATAGCTATTTTTTGTAAAATTTGCATAGTATTTATAGGCAAGGCTATCACTGGTCATTATAGCGTAAGGCTGCAATTTTCTTAAATATTCAGAAACAAATTTGACTTCATATTCTGTATAGAAGTTTCCGCTTGCACCTAAAAAAATAATCTTACTTCCTTGTTCTGCTTTTCTCTTTATTAAATCTCCATAAATCGTAAAAAATGGAACAGTTAATACACATCCCGGAATTATAAAATAATCACATTTAACCATACTGGCCATACTAAAGATATTTTGCGTTTTTACCGTTTTATATGAACGGTCATGAAGCTTTTTAGCAGCCCTTTGCATGGTATGTACCCATAACCAATTTATTATTGGGTTTTCTTTCAGCATGAACATTTGTCCCATTGTAGCTGCAAAATTAGCATTTGAGCTAACTTTAAATAATTCAGCATTAAGCGGTAATGCTTTCATCAAAGCAGCTTCAGCACCCAAATCTATAAATCCGTTACCAATATTATTAAATGTAACAGAAGTCAACAATGCAATTTTCTTTTCTAACATATTAATAGTAAACTAATTTGTATGTAGTTATATTTCTTTCCAATCATGCGGTTTATTCTCTCATCAGTTCCCTAAACAGGTCTAACCATTTTTGCATTACCTTTGGTTTTGAAAAGCGTTTTCCCGACATATAAGCCTGCTTACCCATATCTTCTAGTAATACTTTATTTTCTATCAATTTTATACAAGCTTCCGCCAAGGCATTTATATCATTATCCGGCACTAAAAAGCCATTCTTACCATTGTCTATGATACTATTTGCTCCAGTAATATCAAAACTAACACAAGGCAAGCCACAATTCATCGCCTCCACCAATACCAACGGGAATCCTTCGTATAAAGATGACATGACAAAAAAAGAAGAATGAGAATATACTTCATCTATACTATGTGAAACACCTTTCAGATGAACAACTGATGAAAGATGCAAAGCATCAATTTGTTGTTGAAGACTTTCTTGCAGACTTCCTTCACCCCAAATTTCCAATTGCCAGTCCGGACACTTTTGTGCAACTATCACCCAAGCTTCAATCAATCGATTATAACCTTTTACAGATTCTAATCTACCTGCTGATATAGCAACTTTGCTTTTTCTACCGTTCCTTTTATGTAGTTGTATATTGCTAAAATTAGGTATTACAAATATATTCGGTAAATCCCACATTTTCTTGTCAGACTCTGTTAATGCAATTACCTTATCGAATTTTGTCAAACAACACTTTCTTAAATATTGAACTAAAAATTTCTTTCCTCGCGATTTAAAAATTTCCTCATCTAATATCTGTTGTCCTTTATAAGAAAAATGAAACTCATGGATCTTCTTTATCCGCCGACAAATAAATGGTAATATCCATATCAATAAAGGAGCATTGGCATTGATAGCAATATCTATCTTATATTTTTTAAATATGTGACATATAATGCTTATATTTTTCCATACTCTATTAATTTTCTTTCCAAAGCCTACTTTCCACTCTATATCAATAGGTAATAGTTGAATGTTCGGATGCAAAGGATATACAGGTTTCTCCTGTCCATTACCATAATACGCCAAAAAAAGCCGCTCTTCCATATTTTCCGCCAAATAATTCATCTTATCTGACACTATACGGAATATACCTCCTGCAATGGTAATATTGGGAACAAAATAAATGATATTCATTATTTACTTTTTATCCATGAAATTACTAGTAATAATAATCGCTTTGCCCATTTGAATCTCCAAGCAATAGTTTTAACACTCCACAACTCGGCCAAACATGTATCGTAATCATGATGTATAAATGCATTTTTTGCATGTATATACATAGCTAAAATCACATACTTTCTATAATAAGAACTTTCCGATGTAAAATTAAGCCACTCATAATAAGGAAATTCTCCATTTTTAGAATAATCTGATGTAAGACTATCAGATAACCCTGTTCTATAAAAGACTTTCGGAAGGTTCAAATAGGCTACATCATAATTCAACGCTATTCTAAGCCAAAGGTCCAAATCCTCACCACGCTTAATACCTACTCGAAACATTGGTATCTCCTTTATCACTTCTTTTTTTAAGCACAAGGAGCTAGTCCAGCAAATAGATAATCCATTCATTACGGATTCTTTAAAATAATCATGAACAAGGAAGTGTATGTGTTCGTTAATCAACACATTACGAAGTTTCCGTTTCCCCTTTTCCAAAGAGTAGAAAGCAGTAGAATAAATCCCAGCATCAGGATAGGTTCCTATCAACTTCTTTTGGCATTCCAAATAATCAGATTCCCAAATATCATCTGCATCCAGAAAAGCAATATAATCATATTTAGCATGCATAATACCATAGTTACGTGCTGCTGATACACCTTCGTTTTCTTTTGTATAAATATGAATTCGTTCATCCTGAAAACTAGAAGCCACTTCCAAACTATTATCTGTCGATGAATCATTCACCACGATTACTTCATAATCACAATATGTTTGATTCAGAACTGACTTCAGTGTTTCTGCAATATAATCAGCCTTGTTATATAGAGGAATAATAATAGAGAACATTATCTTTTTAATAAATTAAGTTTCTGACTCTTATATATAATGAGCAAAAATATAATCGGAAAATTTATATATAATCCCACTGTTAATGATACGAAAGAAGCCAATACCCAGATACCAACAAAAACCATGTTGAACTTTCTATATGAAGGCAATAATTTGCACATTGAAATTATCAGCCATAGATATCCCAATATACCTAACAAACCACGTTCAATCAACAAATAAAATAATTGAGACTCCGCACCTGCAAGTTCCGGGATTGATATATCTGTCATTAAATAATAAATCATACTCAAGCCACCACCAAATATAGGGTTTTGTAAAAACAGAAAAAGAGAAATATCTAATTGTCTCATTCTCATATCCATAGAGCTTCCACCAACATCATAATTACCCGTAAAATCAAATATGGAATGATATACATTTAATATATAATCAGAAAACGGCAAGACCATGATTAAAAAGATAAAAAAAGCGATTAATAGAGTTTTAGGCTTTCTTATATAGTCAAATTGCAACAATCCAAATACTAATGCAAGAATAGTGGCACGTGAATTAGCAAGGAAAACACCGATAAGAAGCAAACACAAAGTCTTAATATAAGATTTCCTTGATATAAATACTCCTTCATATTTACTATAGAAGAAGGTAAGAAAATAAAAGAATACAACGCACGCATCTCCAAATGTTATGGGAAAATGAAAAAATGAATTATATCGCCCATATCCATATCGGATATCATTGGTATGATCTACCCAAAAAGACAAATCAGTCTGAGATTGCAGCCAATATAGAATTATATTATAATTTAATAGAAACTCTATAATTCCATATATACATAACACCCAAAACACTTTCAAATAAAGATTTACAATTAATTTAATATCGTTCTTTGTTCGCAAAAAATAGATAAATGCAAGTGGCAAAAGTATTTCATTTGATATTGTTTTCCACAACACATACAATGAAGTCCGTTCCGTTCCATACAAAGCAATTAATAACAACAATATAAAATTACCAAACAAAGGTAAAAACAATGGATTGCAGAATATAGCTTTCCTTGCATCTTTCCGACCAAGAATATACCCGTATATAACAAAATTTATCGCATCACAAAGACCAATATACGTACCCCCTATTCTTACAACAGGAAGCATTGTAAAAAACAAAGACAATGGTATTATATAAAGAACAGCCTTCTTTTTATATCTTATAAAAAAAATAATAAAGAGCAGAAAAATAAGCTGAGTAATTATCATCTATCCATTTTTTAGATTCCACACCATGATTCAGGAAAAATATCAGGAGTAAATGTATTATACCACTTTGAGGGATAAATCACCATATTAGTTTTTTTATTTAATCGTGCCGCCCAATAACTAAAAGTACTATTGGCTATAATGTTGTATTTGCAGGAAGACATCAAATACATGTCATAGATGCTGGATTCTCCTGTATTCCAATTCACATAAACAGCATTGGGTATATCCAAATGAGTTTGTACCCAGCTAATATCATCAGAAAAAACATAGAAGACAGCATCATTTACTTTCTCTGTTATTATTCTTATGGCATCATGATAATATTTCTGCGTACAAATATTTCCAAATATAACCAAATTTTGTTTGGTCATGTAGTCACCTCTTCTTATATGCACGCCAACACTATTTGAGTTTTGAATATCCTTCAGCAATGATTGGTTCTTTTCCGACAAAAGAAGATGTTTAAAATCAATAGTATTTTCGTCATAATATTTTTTGTCTAAAAAATATCCAGCTTGAAACAAATGATTAGGATATTGATACTCTACAGAACCTACTACATATATTTTCCAATGGTATAATTTTGATAAAATGGTTTTAAACAGAATTATCCAAAACCTACTACATTTTTTCAAATCATCAGTTTTAAAATATTTATCTAATTCAAATCCATTATGGCTCACATTATACCAAGCATCATTGTAGAAATAAAAGGTTTCATCCTTTCTTGAAAGGTATTTATAAAATGCATATTGAAAGAGTTGATTACCCAGTCCTCCTTTGAACACTACTATTTTCATAAATAAACTATTTAAATATTCTTACTATTTTAACCATTATTGCAAGCCCCTTTTTTACTAAAAATCTTATCCAATGATTATTAAATAAAAAAAGAGCGTTTTCAATAAATTCTTCTCCCAAACAGGATAAACACTGATAATCATTGACAATATAAGCTGGGAGTAGATCTTTAAGCACTTTTTCGCGTTCTTCTTTTATCCGGTTGTTATCACTGCTGGCTCCTCTGGGATTACATATCACAATAACATTGTTATACGCAGCCACACTATGCCCACCTAAAACGATTGATTGTAAATAGAATTTCCAGTCTGATACTATTTTTAAAGATGTATCATAATAATACTTTTTTAATAAAGAGGCCCTTATAAAGCAACTTTGATGAGGTATGGTAGTTATATAAAAATGCAGAAGATTATATCTTCGAGGTAATACACTGCGTGATACTATTTTATTATGTTCATTAACATGTAAATCCTGACCAACTATTATATCTGCCACATGATTAAAGTCCATGACCTGTTTCAATATAGATGAGGAACAAAATTTATCACCTGCATTGATAAAATTACAATATTCTCCATGCGAATAAGCAATTCCTTTATTCATCGCATCATAAATTCCCTTATCCGGCTCACTCACCCAATAAGCGATTTTATCCGCATACTTTTTTATTACATTAACCGTTCCATCCGTACTTCCACCGTCAATGATGATATACTCAATATTCAGATAAGTTTGGTTAATGACGGAAAGAATGGTTTGTTCAATTGTTAAAACTGCATTATAAGAAACAGTTATGACAGAAATTAGGGGATAATTCATATTATTTTTCATTTCACTTCAGCCAAATTCCTTTAGCCGTACCATTTATCATCTTCAATATCTGCACTCTTCCAATAAAGGCCTGCAAAATAAATACCGTAGTAGGAACTATCAGTATACCTTCTATACCATAATACTTACAACAATACTTCATCAACGGAATAGAAACCAAAGCAAATGACAAATAAATGATTAGTTGCAAACGTATTTTGCTCGTTCCATTAATAAGAAACATATACATATTTCCTCCCGTCTGACATAATACATATATTGCCATACAAAATGATAATGAAAAAGATACAGCTACAGAATCACCAATCCAAAATTTATATAAGAGATCAGAACTCAGTACCATTAAAACTAAAATAGGAATACATAACAACCATAATTTCTCCAGTTTTTCTAGCGTACCACGCATCCAATTATAATCTCTCTTAATATAAGCATCAGTAAATGCTGACCAAAACGAAGTCAAAATAATATTTGCAGCCATGTTAAGTACATTAAAATACTTATAAGCAATATTATATTGCGTAACTGCTTCTGGGCCTTGCACTCTTGACAAAATGATATTAGTAAGTTGAAAAATAAAAAGCATAGAAAACATAACAACAAAAAACTGTCCACCCAAACCAACAACACTCCGCACCAACGAAAAGCGAACGTCACGCAACGAAGGGGCTACAATCTTGTATTTTTTAGTTTGATACACAATAATAGAAACAATTAAAAGAAACAGGCACGGTATAGCTGAAAAAGAAACAGCCAAAGCACTCAGACTTCCCTTTGTGGTTTTAGTCAATACATAAACACAAGCAAAAGCCAGTACCTGACCACTTGTACTTATAAGCGAAGCTAAAGCAGGCTTTTGATCTGCCGTCAGCATGGTCGTAAAGACACTTGCCACAATGTTCAGGCAAAAGAAGCATGCCAACAAACCGAAAACCAGACTCAGCTCATCCTCATAAACAGGATCAATATTTAAAATACGACTCCAATCCAAATAATTATTCACTACCAAGGTTATCAATAAAATTACGGAAAAGAGCAAGAAGAGCACTGCGTATGTAGTACTGACATATTCTTTTGCCAACTTCATATCCCCTTTTGCTTTTGCCTCAGCAAAACGATTACGAAATCCGTGGGCAAACCCCAAATCAAAATAAGACAGCCAGGCAATAATGGAACTCAACGTCAACCAAATGCCATACTTCGTAGGATTAACATAACCGATGGTCAATGGAACGACCTGCAAGGAAACTAAAATACTTATACATTTCAACACTAATGAAACGGCGATGTTTTTCTTCACCGCAACACTACGCTCATTCCCCTTAGTGAAATAAGCACTAACTTTATCTTTTATATACTGGAACTTCATACATTTATGATTGTATCACTAGCAAGATATGCAATCTTCCATCTGTAACATTACTAATCTTACACCCCACACATTAGTAACGTGTGGGGTGACACGTTACCAACCTTCCGGCATACACGTTACTAACCTTTCAAACGTCCTGTTCTTTTCCGAAAAGAACAAGGTCTTTAAAAAAAAGAACAAGATGTTTTCATTGGAAGAACAAGAGCTTTTAAAAATTTGACCTGTTGTTTTTTCCATAATGGTATCTACATGCCGAAACGCCTTACTTTTCCTTCAGATCTTTCAGCTACTCCGCAAACGCCCTGCCTGTCGGCATTCCGGCTGAAGGATATACCTCACGAAATGTTTCAGCCGGAAAATATCCTTCAGAAAAACGATTCCCTAAGAATCGGAGGAAGATCAGTTCGGCTGAAACATTCCAACCCCCAGCTGAAGGATTCCTGAACCCAATCCTTCAGCCGGAATGCCCATGAACAGGGCGTTTGCGAGCAGGCTGAAGCTTTTGAAGGATTTTTCAGGGTATTCCCTATAGAGCATGACGAATGACCATATTCCATTGAAAAAAAGTAAGATATCTTCGTAAACAAAGTAAGATATGTTCCCAAGCAAAGTAACACCACTTACTTGGTCCACGAAGTCCGCATACTTTTCTTTACAACAAAACAGACCTCACAGCCGTCTCATGCCAGTGACGATAATCCCCCATCAGCAAAGAATGCTCCGACCACACTTTCCGGTAAATTCCATCGTGCAAAATGATGTACTCACGGAAATAGCTCTCTGCCTCATCGGCAGGAACGGAAGCCATCACCACATATTCCACACAATCCGGGACACAAAACAAAGTCAGTTCATTTTCAGAAAACAAGCCGCTCAACCTACAGGCGGAACGCTCAAAGGCCGCCCAATACGCACCAATGTCATACAGATGAATGAATTTATCATTATTCTTTTCCCTGGCTAAGATTTCCTTATGCTGATTCTGAATCAGCTGCTGGAGCCGGATGCCTGACGGCATAAATGTGGTTCTACACATTATTATATATAAGATTTATATAATCAGATCGTTTACTTTCCCATTAATCAGGGAATAACAATGTTTAACGTAGCAAATGAAATTATTTCTTCTTCGGCTCTTCTATCACTTCTATTAAGTCCGACGAAATAGTCGCCATGGCCATAGCTATCACCCCTTGCAGACTGATAACCACACGACGGTCTCTAGCACCTTTTACCTTTACAAACACCCCCTCGTAGCCCTCGAAGTCACCACCTGTGATACGGACTTTCGTACCGCGCCGTAAGTTCACCTCGTCGGGACTGAAAAAAATAAGATGCTCGTCATACGTTCCAGCCACAGCGATAAACTGCCTCATCTGATCATCGGGCACAATGATTTTCTGCCCGTTGCGGATATCAATCATATATTGAAAATACGGAAGTTTAAACTTCACCTTCTGAAGTTCGGACTGGACGGCATGAACAAATATCAGATCACTGATAACGGGAACCAGCTCACGCCTCTTGCGCCCGTTCCTTATACGAACTTCGTAACGCATGGGGATGAAATTGTTGATTCCTTCTTTATCCAACAAAGCCTTGATCTGCATCCCCCGGCGATAAGTGGCACGCATGGCAAACCATTGCATTTTTTCACTTGAGAACATAGTCATGGAGCTTTGAATTACAGATATCTATCTGTATTTCAATCAATTACGAGAAGTTTCGTAAAATACAAGAGGAATCGGCCTCTTGTGATTAAGCTGACCGGAGAAAAGCTATTTCAACAAATGGAGGATGGGAATCCGCACAATGTAGATGCAGCCTGTCGGGTCAACCAATGACCTTCCGCAGATTCCCGAACCGGACGGTTCTTATGTGTTAAATCAGAATTGTAATACCTATATATAAAAAAAGCGCGGGAATCTGTACCTGTTACTCGTCCCGCCCTACAAGGCCTTCGCATTGCCCAATCCAGTCTGAACGAGCAACGCAGAAGCCCACGCCGATATGTATAATGACACTTGAATGCACCTTTGACCGGCAAAGGCGCACCAAGGATATAAACATACCCCGCAGACACCTACTGTTGCTTTGTTTTGGCTGGATTTTAGAATTTGCGAAGTTCTGTAGAGCCAAGAACAAAACGTCAAGTAAACGTCTTTTCTATATATGTATATTTCCCACCTCCCTAACTTCCTTGCGGAAGTACCGGCGTGGAAAACGTGGCAAAGATAGCAATTTAATAAATAGGACGAAAATATATTCCGCTATTTTTAGTGATGTTTCTTTAAATGTCAACTGATGTCGGAACTGAAAAACGGAAAGCTGGTGCAATAACAATATGGCATTATTTATCTTTTGGTCATTTTATTCTTCAATCCATTCTACAATTTCTTGTGAAAGCGGACTAGTAGTAGAGCCGATTGAGGCAACCCATCTACCATTTTCATCAATCAGAAACTTATGAAAGTTCCACCCTATCTTAGCATCCGAAACCCCGTTTTCACTTTTATGCGTAAGCCATTGATAAAGGGGAGCTATATCTTTCCCCTTTACAGATATTTTAGCCATCATAGGAAAAGTAACTCCATAATTCAACGTACAAAACTCCTTGATTTCTTCATTCGTTCCGGGTTCCTGATGTAGGAAATTATTGGCAGGAAATCCGATAACGACAAAATCATCTTTTCCATATTTCTCATACAATTCCTCCAACTTGGCGTACTGGGGAGTGAAACCGCATTTAGATGCCACATTGACTACCAATACTTTCTTACCTTTGAACGTGGAAAGTGGCAAGTCCTTCCCGTCAATAGCCTTGACCGTAAAGTCATAAAAACTTTTTTGCTGTGCACCAGCTACCGATGTGATCATGGTTACAATTATGCTTAATATAAATGTCTTCATTTGAAATGCTATTTTATAATAGAACAATTCATGAACTTGAAAAGTTTTCTCTGAAAGAAAAGATTGACGAGAGAAAATTGTTATCTTTGTTCTTCTGAAAAAGAACAGAAGATATTTATGAGCAAACAAGGAACCATCATAGTAGTAGATGATAACAAAGGAGTGCTGTCGGCAGTAAAGCTATTGCTGAAAAATCATTTCGAACATATCGTCACACTGCCCTCACCCATCACACTGCCCGCTGCGCTACGTGAAGAAAACGCGCAAGTAGTGCTGCTGGATATGAATTTCAGCAGCGGACTGAATACCGGGAATGAAGGTCTGTACTGGTTACACGAGATAAAGAAAATACACCCCTCCCTGCCCGTAGTACTTTTCACAGCCTATGCTGACATAGACCTGGCAGTGCGCGGCATCAAGGAAGGAGCAACAGACTTCATCGTCAAGCCTTGGGACAATGCCCGGCTGATAGAAACCTTGCTGTCTGCCTGCCGCAATTCCTCCAAGAACAAGAAGAGAGCGGAAGTCCCTAAAACCGTATCTTCTATGTATTGGGGAGAAAGCAATGCCATGAAGCAACTGCGGACGCTGATAGAGAAAGTGGCGCAAACGGATGCCAATATTCTGATTACAGGAGAGAACGGCACAGGAAAAGAAATGCTGGCACGGGAAATACACGCTTTGTCTGCCCGATACCGACGGGATATGATAACGGTGGATATGGGTGCCATTACCGAATCCCTGTTCGAAAGCGAACTGTTCGGCCATAAAAAAGGCTCGTTTACCGATGCCCATACCGACCGTGCAGGTAAATTCGAAGCCGCCCATGAAGGGACTTTGTTTCTGGACGAAATAGGCAACCTGCCCTATCACCTGCAATCCAAACTACTCACCGCCATTCAAAGCCGAAGCGTGGTGCGAGTAGGAAGCAACGAACCGATACCGGTCAACATACGTTTGATTTGCGCCACCAATTGTGATTTGGAAGAGATGGTGGCCAAAGGCAAATTCCGCGAGGATTTGCTTTACCGCATCAATACCATCCACATCGAGATTCCCCCTCTGCGGGAACGCAAAGAAGATATTATCCCTTTGGCCCAACGCTTTATAGACCGGTTCTGCAAACAATATGACAAAGGAAATATCCTTCTTTCTACCGATGCGCAAGAAAAGTTACGGACATATCCGTGGTATGGAAACATACGCGAATTGGAACATGCCGTAGAGAAAGCGGTCATTATCAATGAAGATGGTATATTGAGTGAGGAACATTTTCATTTCCCCCGAAAAGTAGCGGCTCCTGCGACAGAAACAAGTGTCTCAACTCTGGAGGAGATGGAATTGCAAATGATTCAGAAGGCGATAGAGAAATGCAACGGAAACCTCTCAGCTGTAGCGGCACAGTTGGGAATTACCCGTCAGACGCTTTATAACAAGATGAAAAAATTCGGATTATGACCATTTTCTCATGTCCTTCCTCACTACAATCAAATTTTAAACAGACTCTAAAGAAGCATCAACGAAACAATAAATAATCAAGCTGTGAAACAATTCTTCTTCCGTTTTTTCACTGTACTGTTCCTAGGTATTGCCTGCACCTTACTAATCCAGCAGCGCAATTGGCTGTGGCTATGCATAGCCGTACCTTCATTCCTTGTTTCCATAGGCTGGTTTTACCGCCTGTACACTTTTAATACCCGGAAGATAGCCTTTCTGCTCGACGCCATCGAAAACGACGACCCCGCTGTTCGTTTTTATGAACATGCCTCCCCTGGCGATTCTTCCATGGTCAATGTCATGCTGAACCGCATCGCACGTATTTTGTACAATGTAAAACAGGAAACGGCACAACGAGAGAAATATTATGAGCTCATCATGGACTTTGTAGAAACCGGCATTGTGGTGCTGAACAGCAAAGGCTCCGTTTATCAAAAGAATAAAGAGGCCATGAATCTGTTGGGGCTGGATGTTTTGACTCATGTCAAACAACTCTCCCGCATCTCGGATGAACTGATGATTGCTTTGGAAAAAGCAGTTCCGGGTGACAAGCTGCAAATTCAGTTCAACACAGAACGGGGAACAGTACATCTTGCCTTACGGGTGTCCGGCATCCGTATCAAAGACGAGGAACTCCGCATTATTGCCTTGAGTGATATCAATCGGGAGCTGGATGAACGGGAAATAGATTCATGGATACGCCTCACCCGCGTACTGACTCATGAAATAATGAATTCACTCACTCCGGTGACTTCCCTCAGCGAAACACTACTGGCTCTTCCCGGAGCAGAAAATGAAGAAATGAAACAAGGGCTGGAAACGATTCACTCTACAGGTAAAGGATTGATAAATTTTGTCATGTCTTATCGCAAACTGACACGACTGCCATCACCTGAACCATCGCTGTTCTATGTCCGTCCTTTCCTGGAACGGATGATCCGACTGGCACAGCACCAGCATCCATGCCCCAACATCACTCTTTCCATCCTCGAAGCCCGGGAAGACCTGATAGTCTTTGCCGACGAGAACCTGATAGCCCAAGTGGTTACGAATCTGCTGAAAAATGCGATTCAAGCCATAGGTAATGCTCCCGACGGAAAGATCACCTTGAAAGCTTATTGTGATCCGCAAGAAAGTATCCGTATAGAGATAGCCAACAACGGTCCCGCTATTCCTCCCGATGCAGCCGGACAAATTTTTGTACCTTTCTTCACGACCAAAGAGGAAGGAAGCGGCATCGGACTGAGTCTAAGCAAACAAATCATGAGGCTGAGCGGTGGCACACTGACCCTGCTGCCTTACAAGGAAAAGGGACAGGCCACTGTTTTTGTACTGGTTTTTAATTAAAAATAAAAATGTGCTAATGTGTCAGCCAATTACCATCCGGTACACAGCGCAGCCATTAGCAAATTAGCAAATTATTTAAAATGAAACATTCTCCTGAATTATTAGTTTATAAAGCCTCTGCCGGTTCGGGAAAAACATTTACACTGGCCGTGGAATACATAAAGCTGCTGATACAGAACCCACGGGCATACCGTAATATACTGGCTGTGACTTTTACCAACAAGGCCACTACCGAAATGAAAGAGCGGATTCTGAGCCAGCTATACGGAATATGGATAAAGGATAAGGATTCTGATCCCTATTTACAGAAAATCACAGAAGAACTGGAAATGCCCCCAGAAGACATAAGGACAGCCGCCGGTACGGCACTGCACTACATGATACACGATTACAGCCGCTTCCGGGTGGAAACCATTGACTCATTCTTCCAGTCGGTGATGCGCAATTTGGCACGGGAGCTGGAATTGGGTGCCAATCTGAATATCGAACTGAACAATATGGAGGTACTGAGTGATGCCGTGGACTCCATGATAGAAAAGCTGGACCGACAATCTCCCGTACTCTATTGGCTGTTGGAATACATAGAAGAAAGAATTGCCGATGACAAGAGGTGGAATGTTTCCGGTGAGATAAAGAATTTCGGACGAAACATCTTCGATGAAGGATATATAGAAAAAGGAAATGGGCTACGGGAAAAATTACGGGACAAAGACTGTATCAAGAATTACCGCAAGACGCTGCAAGCCATTTTGGAAGAGGTGCAGGAACAAATGAAAGGATTTGCCGACCAATTCTTCGGAATATTGGATACAAACGGGGTGAAAGTAGAAGATTTGAAAAACGGTTCCCGAGGTATAGCCGGCTATTTTAATAAACTACAATCGGGCAAACTGGATGACAGCGTCCGCAATGTAACAGTGGAAAAATGTCTGGACTGCCCCGACGAATGGGTGAAAAAAACCTCCCCCATACGCAACGCTATCCTAGGTCTGGCAGAAAAAGAACTGATTCCCCTGCTGAATGAATCGGAAAAATATAGAAGCCGGAACAATATGCTGGCCAATTCCTGCCAACTCTCCCTGCGCCACGTAAACAATATCCGTCTGCTGGCCAATATAGACGAAGAGGTACGCGAATTGAACCATGAGAACAATCGCTTCCTGCTGTCGGATACCAACGCGTTGCTTCATAACCTGGTAAAAGAAGGAGATTCCTCGTTTGTATTCGAAAAGATAGGAACAACCATACGCAACGTAATGATTGATGAATTTCAGGATACTTCGCGTATGCAATGGGACAATTTCCGTCTGTTGCTGCTCGAAGGTTTGTCTCAGGGAGCAGACAGCTTGATTGTAGGAGACGTGAAACAATCCATCTACCGCTGGAGAAACGGTGACTGGGGCATACTGAACGGACTGAAAACAAACATCGAAGCCTTTCCCGTCAAAGTAAAGACACTGACCACCAACCGCCGGAGCGCTGCAAACATCATTCACTTCAACAACGAAGTGTTTACAGCCGCCTGCGAGGTGTTGAACAACATTTATAAGGAAGAACAAAAAAAGGAATGCAAGGAACTGAAGGAAGCCTACAACGACGTGTGTCAGGAAACATACAAAGATCCCGGAAAAGGGTATGTCAAAGTGGAATTTCTATCGGATACGGAAGACATGACCTATATGGAAAACACCCTGTACCACCTAGGAGAAGAAGTGGAGCTGCTTGTGGCGCAGGGCGTGCAACTGAAAGATATTGCCATCCTGGTGCGCAAGAACAGAAGCATTCCTTTAATAGCCGATTACTTCGACAAGAACACCTCTTACAAAATCGTATCCGATGAGGCATTCCGACTGGATGCCTCACTGGCGGTATGTATGATAATGGATGGCCTGCGCTACTTGTCACAACCCGGAAACCGGATTGCCAAAGCGCAACTGGCTGCTGCTTATCAGAATGAAGTATTACATAAAGGAATAGATCTCAACACTCTATTGCTGAACGAAATAGATGATTATCTGCCATTCGATTTCATAAAAGAAGCGGAACAGCTTCGCCTCATGCCACTGTATGAACTGATGGAAAAACTTTTCAATCTGTTTCAGATGTCCTGCATCAAACAACAGGATGCCTATCTGTGCGCCTTCTTTGATGCCGTGACGGAATATTTGCAAAGCAATTCTTCCGAATTATCCGCTTTTATCACCTACTGGGAAGAAAAACTAGGCAGCAAGACCATCCCTTCCGGCGAGGTGGAAGGAATTCGCATTCTCTCCATCCACAAGTCCAAAGGCTTGGAATACCATACCGTACTGCTACCCTTCTGCGACTGGAAAATGGAGAATGAGACTTACAACCATCTGGTATGGTGTGCTCCCCGGCAAGCTCCGTTTAGCGATCTTGACATTGTTCCCATCAACTATTCCACAGCCATGCAGCAATCCATTTATCGGGAAGAGTTCCTGAATGAACGCTTGCAATTATGGGTGGATAATCTGAACCTGCTTTATGTGGCATTTACCCGTGCCAAAAAGAACTTGATTATATATGGAAAGGCGGAACAGAAAGGAACGGTATCCGAATTGTTAGGAAATGCCTTATCCGACATGACCGGAAAGAGCTATGCCACCGGAGAAGAAATATACGAACTGGGAACGCTCTATCTCTCATCTCACGAAGAGGAAAAACAAGTGTCCGGCAACAAGCTGCTGACTGTAGCCCGACGTTTGCCTATCCATCTGGAAACGCTGGAAACCAACATCGAATTCAAACAGTCCAACCGTTCTGCCGAATTTATCCGGGGAGAAGAGGAAACGGAAGACAAATACATCCGGCAAGGACAGTTGTTGCATAATCTATTCTCCGTAATCCGTACCACGGACGATGTGCCTCCCGCCATAGAACGCCTGCGTTTCGAAGGAATCATAGAGTCGGCACAACAAGAGGAACAAATACGAAAACTCACCGAATGGGCTTTGAGGCATCCGCTGGTCAAAGAATGGTATTCGGGCCGCTGGGAACTATACAATGAGTGTGCCATTATTTATCGGGAAAAAGGAGTCCTGCAAACCCGCCGTCCGGACCGCGTGATGATGAAAGACGGAGAGGTGATTGTGGTGGACTTTAAATTCGGTAAAAAGCGGAAGGCTTACAACAAGCAGGTGAAAGAATATATGGATTTATTATCAGACATGGGATATGAGCATATCCGTGGCTATTTATGGTATGTATTTAACAACGAACTGGAGGAAATAGAATAATGGAAAGCTTTTTGAAACTGGTAGCAGCCGATTTATATAAACATACGGAAGGAAACCTGGCACATACAGCCGTGGTTTTTCCTAACAAACGTGCCGGACTTTTCTTTAATGAGTATCTCGCCCAAGAGTCGGACTCACCTATTTGGTCGCCCGCATACGTCAGCATCAGCGAATTGTTCCGTAGTCTTTCTCCATGGGAAGTGGGTGATCCGGTAAAACTGGTATGCGAACTTTATAAGATATTCCGACGGGAAACTCAAAGTACGGAAACACTGGATGATTTCTATTTTTGGGGAGAAATGCTGATCAGTGATTTTGACGATGCCGACAAAAATAGAGTGGATACCGACAAACTGTTTTCCAATTTACAAGATCTGCGCAACATAATGGACGACTACACCTTCATTGATGATGAGCAGGAAGAAGCTATCCGGCAGTTCTTCCAGAACTTCTCCATCGAACGGAGAACAGCGCTGAAAGAACGGTTTATCTCTTTATGGGACGTATTGGGAAACATCTACAAAGGGTTCCGTGAATCCTTAGCTTCTCAAAACATTGCCTACGAAGGAATGATGTACCGCCACGTCATAGAGCATCTGGATGTGGACAAACTTCCATACGAGAAATATGTTTTTGTAGGATTTAATGTACTGAACAAAGTAGAACATACGTTGTTCACCCAATTGAAAGATGCCGGGAAAGCTGTTTTTTATTGGGATTACGACGAATTTTATATGAAGGAAAACAGACAAGCCGTCACCCATGAAGCCGGAGAGTTTATCCGCCGGAACTTACGCGACTTTCCTTCTCCTTTGTCCGGTGAGTTATTCAAAAATCTCTCGAAACCTAAAGAGGTACACTACATCGCATCTTCTACTGAAAATGCACAAGCCCGTTACCTGCCTCAATGGATACGAAACAATCTGACTACACCGGAAAAGGAAACCGCAGTCGTATTGTGTAACGAAGCATTGCTTCAGCCGGTCCTCCATTCATTGCCGGCAGAAGTAAAACATGTCAATATCACCATGGGATTTCCGTTATCGCAAACTCCTGTATATAGTTTCCTCATCGCCTTACTGGAGTTGCATACCCACGGATTTAATTTCAAAAGCGGCCGCTACACGTTTCAATCGGTTGTTACACTGTTAAAACACCCCTATACCCGGCAACTCACCGGTCAAGCCGAATTGTTGGAAAAAGAACTGACCCGGAACAACCGTTTCTATCCGTTACCCGGCGAATTGGGTAAAGATGAATTCCTGACCCGGCTTTTCACTCCGCTTTCCGGAAACCTGAATCTGTGCATACGCCTGTCCGAAACTTTGCAGCAAGTGGCAGGCATTTACCAGGCAAACACTTCCGGTACCGAAGACACAGATGCATTCAACCAACTTTACCGGGAGTCGCTTTTCAAAGCCTATACCACCATCAACCGGTTCCGCACACTGATAGAAGAAGATGAATTAACCGTACAGAGCGAAACATTCCGGCGATTGCTGGTCAAGGTCTTGTCAGCGACCAATATTCCATTCCATGGCGAACCGGCCATTGGTATGCAGGTCATGGGGGTATTGGAAACACGTAACCTGGATTTCCGCCACTTGGTATTACTATCGGTCAACGAAGGGCAGCTTCCCAAATCGGGAGGAGACTCTTCCTTTATTCCTTACAACCTGCGCAAAGCTTTCGGAATGACTACTATAGAGCATAAGATTGCCGTATATGCATACTATTTCTATCGTCTGCTGCAACGGGCAGAAAGGATTACCTTGATTTACAATACCAGTTCGGACGGACTGAACCGCGGCGAATGGAGCCGTTTCATGCTGCAATTCCTTATTGAATGGCCTCACCCCATCACACGCCAGTTTCTGGAGGCCGGACAGTCCCCCCAAGGCACCTCGCCTATCACTGTAGAAAAGACCCCGGATGTCATGCGCCGGATGCAAAGCCTGTTTGATGTCCGTGCCAATCCCAAAGCAAAATTTTCTCCATCAGCCTTGAATTATTACCTGGATTGTCCTTTAAAATTTTATTATAGGTATGTAGCCGGCCTCTCCGCCCCCGATGAAGTGAGTGCAGAAATAGATTCTGCCACATTCGGAAGTATTTTCCATTACGCAGCCGAACATATTTATAAAGACCTGACCACTCATGGCAAAGTCATTAATAAGGAAGCATTGGAAACGTTGCTACGCAATGAAGTGAAGCTGCAAGATTATGTGGATACAGCATTCAAGAAATTATTCTTTAATGTTCCGCAAAACGAGAAACCGGAATATAACGGCGTACAACTTATCAACTCTGCCGTTATTGCAAGATATTTAAAACAACTTTTACAAAATGATTTACGTTACGCTCCCTTCACTTTTATTGCATCGGAAATGGAAGTGGATGAACCCATCGACATACAAACACCCAAAGGAGTCATAAAATCACGTATCGGGGGAATTATTGACCGTATGGACAGCAAGGATGGCACACTCCGTATTGTGGACTACAAGACAGGCGGTGATGCAGACACCCCACCCCATGTGGAATCTCTGTTTATTCCGGACAAGAAACGTTCCAACTATGTATTTCAGACGTTCCTGTATGCCGCCATCATGTGCCGCAAGCAACCAACGATGAAGATAGCTCCGGCCCTTCTCTATATTCATCGGGCCGCTACAGAAACCTATTCTCCCGTTATACAAATGGGCGAGCCACGAAAACCCAAAGAGGCTGTGGAAGATTTCAGTAAATATGAAAAAGAATACCGTGAACGACTTCAAGGATTATTAGAAGAAATATTTAATCCGGAAAAATCATTTACCCAAACAGAAATCATAGAAAAATGTACCTATTGTGATTTCAAGGCACTATGTAAAAGATAGACTATAGTGATTAGTGGTTAATACCTGCGGCATGACAGCGCAGTCCACTAATCACTAACCACTGATCTGCCACACTATTCCAACGCTCTCTGCCTGCAAAAACATCCACAGAATTTATCTTCCACATTCTCTATCGGTGCTTCGAAAATACCATAGACGGAAGACCCAGAGCCACTCATGGCAGCATACACTGCCCCCAAATCATACAATTCATCTTTTATAGCAGCAATCTCAGGGAACTTTTTGAAGACACTATCTTCAAAATCATTCTTCATACTGCTTTTCCATGTTTCTATAGGTTGCTTTACAATTTCTTTCAAAGAAACAGCCGGACGCACAGGCTTTATTTCGGCAAACGCATCCCGGGTGGACACAAAGATATCAGGTTTAATCAAAATTATGTGGTATCCCTTTAATGACAATTCCACAGGCTCGAACAGATTCCCTATTCCGGTAGCGAAAACAGGTTTGTTCCGAATGAAAAAAGCACAGTCTGCCCCTAGTTTTGCAGCATATTCCTCCATCCGTTCCGTGCTGAGTCTCAATGAAAATTTATCATTCAGAAGCTTTATCATACAAGCGGCATCTGATGATCCGCCACCTAGTCCGGCACCCGCCGGTATATGTTTGTACATGTGTATATCTACCGGCAACAGTCCGGGATAGTCTTTTTTTAATAACTTGTAGGCTTTTACTACCAGATTATCTTCGGGTTCACCCTCCAAAAGAGCTCCGCTTATGTGTAAAGTGTATTCTTTGTCATTGTTTTCCCGCCGCGTTACTTCCAGAGCGTCTTGCAGGTTTATCGGATAAAATATGGTTTCCAGATTGTGGTATCCATCCGGGCGCTTTTCTATAATATTAAGTCCCAAATTAATCTTTGCATTAGGAAATGTAATCATATTCTGTTCTTTAAATAGTTATTTTTAGTGTGTTTCGTTAGATTGTTGCCCGTTCTACAAAGATGCACGCCACCTTTTATCCGGACAGAGCGCCAAATATAGAACAAACTTTTCATTTTACCATATAAAAAAACCATTTACTGTCCAGATTGTTCATTTCTCTGTAGATTCAGGTTCATATTTCTTTTATTATTTTTGGGAATGGACGAGTGCCCAACTCAGCAAAAAGTTCTATCTTTGCCCTACTTTAAACAGATGACAATGGCAGAAACGAGAAAAATGACACGTACTCCCAAAACTTCGAAAGCAAAGCCTGTTGACGAATACGGACATTTACAGCCCCAGGCACCTGAGCTGGAGGAAGCTGTATTGGGAGCTTTAATGATAGAAAAAGATGCTTACTCATTAGTAAGTGAGATTCTTCGTCCCGAATCTTTTTATGAACGCCGTCACCAGCTTATTTATTCGGCTATTACCTCATTGGCTTTACGCCAGCAACCTGTCGATATCTTGACTGTGGCCGAACAATTACGCAGCACCGGTGAACTGGAAGATGCAGGCGGTCCTTTTTATATAACACAACTGAGCGGCAAGGTAGCCTCTTCCGCACACATAGAATATCACGCACGTATCATCGCGCAGAAGTTTCTTGCACGCGAACTGATTACCTTTACCAGCAACATCCAGACAAAAGCTTTCGACGAGACCCAAGACGTGGACGACCTGATGCAGGAGGCGGAAGGAAAACTGTTCGAAATCTCGCAGCAGAACATGAAGAAGGATTATACGCAAATCAACCCTGTCATTCAGGAAGCGTATGAGATGCTTCAAAAAGCGGCGGCACGAACGGACGGGCTGAGTGGTCTGGAAAGCGGTTTCCATGCATTGGACAAAATGACCTCGGGCTGGCAAAATTCCGACCTGGTGATTATTGCCGCCCGTCCCGCTATGGGTAAAACGGCTTTTGTGCTTTCCATGGCAAAGAACATGGCGGTAAATGCGAAAATCCCTGTGGCTTTGTTCTCTCTTGAAATGTCCAACGTACAGTTGGTCAACCGTATGATTGTCAACGTGTGCGAAATTCCGGGTGAGAAAATCAAGAGTGGCCAGTTGGCTCCGTATGAATGGGGACAACTGGATTATAAAATAAAAGAATTATACGATGCACCGATGTATGTGGATGACACACCATCCTTGTCCGTCTTTGAATTACGCACCAAAGCACGACGGCTTGTACGCGAGCATGGAGTAAAAATTATTATCATTGACTACCTTCAGTTAATGAATGCCAGCGGAATGTCATTCGGCAGCCGTCAGGAAGAGGTCAGTACCATTTCACGTTCACTGAAGGGGTTAGCCAAAGAACTGAACATCCCCATCATCGCACTGAGCCAGCTGAACCGTGGTGTGGAAAGTCGTGAGGGTATTGACGGAAAACGTCCCCAGCTCAGTGACCTCCGTGAATCCGGAGCTATTGAGCAGGATGCCGATATGGTATGCTTTATCCACCGCCCGGAATACTATAAAATCTACTCGGATGAAAAAGGGAACGACCTGCACGGTATGGCAGAAATCATTATCGCCAAGCACCGTAACGGTGCCGTAGGTGATGTACTGCTGCGTTTCCGTGGCGAATTCGCCCGCTTCCAGAATCCGGACGATGATGTTATCGTGCCTATGCCGGGTGAGGCGCCGGGTATTATCCGTTCCAAAATGAACGGTGGCGGCAACAATGTACCTCCCCCATCTCCTGATGCCGCACCTGCCGACAATAATCCGTTCGGAACCCCTATTCCCGAAGGACCTTTACCGTTCTGACATTTATTTATCCCTCACAGAATTAACACGGATTATTTCCCTCAAAGAAAAATCTGTGTTAATCTGAGTAATCTGTGATGGATAAATAACAGGATAAAAGAAAATAATTACTAAATTTGCAGGTCATTTTGAAATACATAAAAAATATCATATATGAATATCTCTTATAATTGGCTGAAAGAATACGTCAACTTCGATTTGACACCGGATGAAGTGGCCGAAGCGCTGACTTCCATCGGTTTGGAAACCGGAGGCGTAGAAGAAGTCCAAACAATTAAAGGTGGTCTGGAAGGTATTGTCATCGGCGAAGTGCTGACTTGCGAACCTCATCCCAATTCAGACCACATGCATGTTACTACTGTGAATTTGGGACAAGGAGAACCGGTACAGATTGTCTGTGGAGCTGCTAACGTAGCTGCCGGACAGAAAGTGGTGGTTGCCACATTGGGCACCAAACTATACGATGGCGAAGAATGTTTTACCATCAAGAAATCAAAGCTCCGCGGAGTTGAATCTATGGGTATGATCTGTGCCGAAGACGAAATCGGTATCGGAAACAGCCACGAAGGTATCATCATATTGCCGGCGGATGCTGTTCCGGGTACTCCCGCTAAAGATTATTTCAATATCAAAAGCGAATACGTACTGGAAGTGGATATCACCCCGAACCGTGCGGACGCCTGCTCACATTACGGCGTGGCCCGAGATCTGTATGCCTACCTGATTCAAAACGGCAAACAAGCCACTTTAAAACGTCCGTCTGTAGAAGCGTTTAAAGTGGATAACCATGATATGGACATCGCCATTGAAGTAGAGAATACGGAAGCATGTCCGCGTTATGCCGGAGTTTCCATAAAAGGGGTAACTGTAAAAGAGAGTCCCGAATGGCTGCAAAACAAATTACGCCTGATCGGAGTACGTCCTATCAATAATATCGTGGATATCACCAACTACATCCTTCACGCATACGGCCAGCCCCTGCACTGTTTTGATGCAGATAAGATTAAAGGTGGGAAGATTGTAGTGAAGACTGTTGCCGAAGGTACTACATTCGTTACTTTGGACGAAGTGGAACGCAAATTATCCGACAAGGACCTGATGATATGCAACACAGAAGAACCGATGTGCATTGCCGGTGTATTCGGTGGTCTGGATTCGGGAACAACCGAGCAGACAGTAGATGTATTTTTGGAAAGCGCTTATTTCAACCCGACTTGGGTACGTAAAACAGCCCGTCGCCATGGATTGAGTACGGACTCTTCTTTCCGTTTTGAACGTGGTATTGACCCCAACGGAACTATTTATGCATTGAAAGAAGCGGCTTTACTGGTTCAAGAACTGGCAGGAGGTACTATTTCTTCTGAAATTAAAGACAACTACCCTGCCCCGATAGCCGATTTTACAGTAGAGCTGAATTATGAGAAAGTCCACTCACTGATAGGAAAAACCATACCGGTGGAAACCATAAAGAGCATTGTCACCAGTCTTGAAATGAAGATTGTGAACGAAACACCCGGAGGCTTGACTTTACAAGTTCCCCCCTATCGTGTGGATGTGCAACGTGATTGCGATGTAGTAGAAGACATTCTCCGTATCTACGGATATAATAATGTGGAGATTCCTACTACCTTGAAATCCAGCCTGACCACCAAAGGTGAAGTGGATTACTCCCAGAAATTACAAAATCTGATTTCAGAGCAACTGGTAGGTTGTGGTTTCAATGAAATACTGAACAATTCACTGACCGCCGCTTCCTATTACGAAGGATTGGAAACATACAAGAACGAAAATTTGGTTTACTTGATGAACCCATTGAGTAACGATTTGAACGTGATGCGTCAAACTTTATTATTCGGTGGTTTGGAAAGCATCCAGCACAATGCCAATCGCAAGAACGCCGATTTGAAATTCTTTGAATTCGGTAACTGCTATTTTTATAACGCAGAAAAGAAAAACCCGGAAAAAGTGCTTGCGGCTTATGCTGAAGAATATCATTTAGGATTGTGGGTAACCGGCAAACGCGTCAGCAATTCATGGGCCCATCCCGATGAAAACAGCAGTGTTTACGAATTAAAAGCATACGTGCTGAACATCTTTACCCGTTTGGGATTGAATTTCGGCAACGTGGTATTCGGTAACCTGACCAACGATATCTATTCAACAGCCATCAGCGTACACACACGTGGCGGCAAGTTATTGGCCACCTTCGGCATCATCAGCAAGAAGATTCAAAAAGCATTCGATATAGACAATGAGGTATATTATGCAGAAATCAACTGGAAAGAACTGATGAAAGCCATCAAGTCGGCTAAAGTCAACTTTAAAGAACTTTCCAAGTTCCCGGCTGTGAAACGTGACTTGGCTTTGTTGATTGACAAGAACATACAGTTTGCAGAAATCGAAAAAATAGCCTATGAGACTGAAAAGAAACTGCTGAAAGAAGTAGAATTATTTGATGTTTATGAAGGCAAGAATCTGGAACCGGATAAAAAAAGTTATGCAGTGAGCTTCTTGTTACAGGATGAAAGCGCAACACTGAACGACAAACAGATTGACAAGATCATGTCCAAACTGATTGCTAACCTAGAAAACAAACTAGGTGCAAAACTAAGATAATAATAAAAATAACCATTATAAAACTACAATCCAATGGGAAGAGCATTTGAATATAGAAAAGCTACAAAGCTGAAAAGATGGGGCCACATGGCCAAAACATTTACAAGACTGGGTAAACAAATCGCTATAGCTGTAAAAGCAGGTGGTCCGGAACCCGAAAATAACCCGACCCTACGTGGTGTGATCGCTACTTGTAAGCGTGAAAACATGCCGAAGGATAACATTGAACGCGCCATTAAGAATGCAATGGGTAAAGATACCAGTGACTACAAAGGTATGACTTACGAAGGATATGGTCCTCACGGAGTAGCTGTATTTGTTGATACATTGACAGACAACACTACTCGTACCGTAGCAGATGTGCGTTCAGTATTCAACAAATTCGGTGGAAACTTGGGTACTACCGGTTCCTTAGCTTTCTTGTTCGACCATAAATGTGTATTTACTTTCAAGAAGAAAGAGGGAATGGATATGGAAGAACTGATCCTGGATTTGATTGACTATAATGTAGAGGATGAGTTCGACGAAGATGAAGAAGAAGGAACTATCACCATCTATGGTGATCCGAAGAGCTACGCAGCAATTCAGAAACACTTGGAAGAATGTGGTTTCGAAGAAGTGGGTGGTGATTTCACATATATTCCCAATGACTTAAAAGATGTGACTCCTGAACAACGTGAAACTCTAGACAAGATGGTAGAGCGTCTGGAAGAATTTGATGATGTTCAGACCGTTTATACAAACATGAAACCTGCATCTGAAGAGGAAGAATAAAATGAAAATAACCTATAAGACGCAAGGCACTTGCAGCAGCCACATCGAAGTGGAAGTAGAAGATGACGTTATTCAACAAGTTTTCTTTTGGGGCGGATGCAATGGAAACTTACAAGGTATCAGCCGATTGGTGAAAGGAATGAAAGTGGAAGAGGTCTTACAGAAACTGGAAGGTGTAAGATGCGGAAACCGTTCTACTTCCTGTCCGGATCAATTATGTAAGGCGTTGCGTGAAATGAAACAATAAAAAAGAGGCTGTCTTATCTTGCATTCAAGTTTGAGACAGCTTCTCTTTTTTTCAATATATTATCTTACTTTATTTAGAATGATTGTAACCATTCACAAGCCGTTTCAGGCATTATATTAGCTAAATTAGTATTTATCGATTGGGTATCGGTAAGATTATAACATTTATTATACTTGACGTGATATTTACTCACGCTATCTTTTTTATATCAGAAATAAAAAATGTTTTATTCAAAAGCGACAATGAATAAACGATACTCCTCAAAAAGAAAGAGGCTTCCGTTTCCAGTTGCCTCTCTTTTCTTTTCGGATAAACGCTTTTATCCGTAAGTGTACTGACTTTCACAAGCAAATACTAACTATTAATCTTAAATCTATTACTATGAAAAACACATTATATTAACACGCGAATCGCATAGATTGTTCAACAAAAAGAGATGAAAAGAGTGTTAAATATATAACAAAGGGAGATCCAATTGTTTTTTAATGCAAGAATAACAATTAAGTCTGCTAAAAGTTGGAGAAACGGAAATACAAAAAACGTATCGTGATTTCACATAATCGTAACATAAGCAAAATCCAATACAATATAGATATATACTATAAAAGAGAAAGGATGCCATCAGGACACCCTTTCTCATCGCTCATTTGTAACTATAGAGAGTTAGACTCTCATTAAAAACGCTGTAAAATTAATAAAATAATTTTAGATGAAAAATTAGTTTTATAGAAAAATTCAAAAGGTATTCAAAGTTTAGATGAAAAAAACAATTATTTATTGGCTAGAACTGAAAAACATCCATCACGAGCAATACCAAGATAATCTAAAAATAAATTCACCCCACTCATCAATGTCGTCTTAGGTATAGGAAAACCCTCGTTGATTTCATAGTGTTGTGCCAACAAGTTTTCCCCCCGGACAAACAATTCCGGATTGGCTGGGCAAAACATATACATTTCGCATATAGTGGGGTTACGGAATCCCTTACTTACCATCATTTTCATTTCAGCATTTCCGGGAAGATGAAAAGCCAGCCCACCTTGGAGAACCCACTCAGTGCCCACATGTGAATGATAGTCAATCCGCATACCCACATTTAAAGACAACCAACCTTGTATATCCTACCGAACATCAATATAGCCGGCAAATTCATCTTGTTCCTGTCGCTACAATCCGATTCCATGATTCCCCTGCCCGTAGTGAATAGCCCGGGAACCTGTTCGGTCAAAGCAGGAAGCACGGAAGGTTGATAAGTATGTTCCAAATTTTGCCTCCCTACCACCGAAATAGTCATCGGCAAATGCCGTATGTCCGTTTCATTCCGTGTTCCCGTAACCACCACTTCTTCTACCTTATAACTTCTCGTACGAGTAGTACCCTGCATATTTTCATGAACATGGAGCATGCTAACATTCATTATACCGACAGCACACAAACATGCAATAATCATTGTATTGTTTTTCATCTTCAAAGTTTTATCATACTTATTGTCTTCGTTTGCAAATTTACAATAAGGGAATGACATTCTTTGTAAATGAATTACAGGAATTACAACCTTAATTACTGACTATGGGCATCTTATGTCTTATCATTCGTATTTTAACGAACGAGCCGGTTTACTGTAAATAACCTTCATGGTCTGTCCTGCTACAGTTAAGAAGGAAATAAGCAGCATCAATACGATAGGCAACAAGAAGAACCACACCTCCAGTTCCGTCCGGAACGGATAATGACTCAACCATGCATTCATGCTGAACCAAGCTACCGGCAAAGCAATCACAACCGCGATAATAATAGGAATAAAGAAACCTTTACCCAACTGATAAAACAAATTCCAACGAGATGCCCCCAATACTTTCCGGATGCCCATCTCCTTGGTACGGACGGCACAAGAGAACATAACCAGCACCCATAAACCTAAGCAGGAGATAAAAATAGCCAATCCGGTAAAACCTCCCATCAATACGCCGAAAGCCTCATCCTGACGGTACTGCCGGTCATAGAACTGGTCGAGGAAGAAATAATCAAAACTGGAATCCGCAAAGTAATTATTCCATATTTCTCCTATCTGTGATACTAATTCCGAAGGATCACCCGGTTTCATCACGACTGAGATATAACGCTGAGGAATCCAATCAATCTTATCTTTATGAAAAAGCATTACTCCTGTATAACCTTTATTCAACGCTTGCTGATGATAGTCCTTCACTACTCCGATTACCTGCATGGGCTCTCCTACCGTTTCAACAGCTATTTCCTCACCAATGGCATCATCATTATCCATATATCCTAACATACGGGCGGCTGTTTCGTTGATAACCAATTTATTCACATCGTCCCCATATTCCTCGGAAAAACCCCGTCCGGCTACCACCTCCAGTCCGTATGCATCTATATAGTCAGGATCGCAACTTAACATTTCGTACAACCGGTTCTGCTTCAATGCATCATGCGCACGATGATTGGATAAAAACATGGCTACTTCTTCACCTGGTACAGCTCCGGAACAAGTTACTTTTGAAGCCAGCGGCAACTTTCTGATCGCTTTCCGCATGGCTTCCATCTTTGTTTTCATTCCCTCGGTAGGTCCGGGAAACTTGATTACCAAAATCTGGTCGGTCTTTACCCCCAAAGACTGGCGACGCATGTAATTGAGTTGTGCAAAAACAATCAGTGTACCACAAAGCAATATCATGGAGGCTGTATATTGTACAATAACCAATATTTTACGTGTATTCTCTCCGGCACGACTGTTCTGAAACTTACCTTTCAACAATACAATCGGCTTCTTGCGTAACAACGCACGCGCGGGATAGTAACCCGAGATATAAATACCGGCTACAAAAAGCAGCAAGACTAAAATGCCCCAATATTCGGTGAACCATACCGAGAAAGTGATGGTGCGTCCTACCAACTGATTGAATGCAGGAAGTAATAATTCGATTAGCCCGAGAGCAATGACAAAGGCAATCAGATTCATTACAAATGCCTCGAAAAGGAATTGATTGACAAGCTGTTTCGGGAAAGCTCCCACTACCCTGCGCACCCCCACCTCCTTTGCACGCTCCATAGAACGGGCAACTGTCAGGTTTATATAATTGATCCAAGCGATAATCAAAATAGCAATAGCTCCGAAAATCAATGCGATAATGGCCGAACGGTTCCCTTTCAACTCGGCCTCATAACCTAATTGAGGATTAAGATGAATCTTCTCCAATGGCTCCAACCTCACTCCCCAAGTCTTGTTTTTCAATGCCTCTTCAGTTTTATACTTCTCAGCCAATTGAGGAAAAGCACGTTCTATCTCTTCTTTGCGCTCGGGCGAATCCAGCAATACATATGTATAGGCTTCATGTTTGTACCAATACTCCTGTACCCATTTAGGTAAGGTGGCATATGATAAAAGAAAATTATAATGTATATGCGAATTAGAAGGCATTTCTTTCATGACTCCGGTTACCTCACAAGACATTTTTCCCATATTACTGTTAAAGATAAGTATCTTCCCGACAGGGTCTTCATCTCTGAAATATTTACGGGCAATCCGTTCCGTGATCACAACCTGGCCCGGCATGGAAAGACAAGAGGCGCGGTCGCCTTTCAGCAATTCAAAATCAAACAGACGGAAGAAACCGGGATCAGCGTAAGCTATTTCATTCTCACGCAAACACAATTCACCATATTTTACCAATTGCTCCGGTTGGATAATACATCCCACACGGGTATAATCCTCAATTCCCGCCAGATTTTCCTGCATGGCCGAACCATATCCAAATGAACTAGTCGCCCAATCATCCGTCAGAGCTTCCCCCTCATGAAAAGTACTTTGCACACGATAAATCCGGGCACTCTTACTATGCATCTTGTCAAAACTAAATTCAAAAGCAACATAAGTAAGTATCAATAAGGCTGATGCCATGCCTACGGCCAAGCCGAAGATATTAATGAAGCTGAAACCTTTCCTCTTCATCAGATTACGCCAAGCGCTATTCCAATAATTTCGTATGATCATAAAATTTCAATTTTGGTATCAGATTCCATGGGGCGGTTACGATTCTCGGCAATAATCTTACCATCCAGCAAACGGATTATACGATGTGCATAAGCAGCATCACGCTGTGAATGGGTAACAATGATGATGGTGGTTCCCTGCTTGTTCAGTGTACTGAGCAGTTCCATCACTTCCACCCCATTGGTAGAATCCAAATTACCTGTCGGCTCATCCGCCAGCAGAAGTCGGGCATTGGTTACTACGGCACGGGCAATAGCCACACGTTGCTGTTGTCCACCTGATAACTGTTGCGGCAGATGATTGGCACGGTGCAGCATATTCACTTTTTCAAGCACTTCCTTTACACGCCTGTTACGTTCTGCCGGCTTTATATTAAGATAAACCAATGGGAGTTCAATATTCTCATAGACAGTCAGTTCATCAATCAAATTAAAGCTTTGGAAAATGAAGCCGATACTTCCTTTACGTAGAGCGGTCAGTTGGTTTTCATTCATTTTATCCACTCGCTTTCCCTCAAAGAGATAGGAGCCCGAAGTAGGGGTATCTAATGTTCCAAGTATATTCAACAAGGTAGATTTTCCACAACCGGACGGTCCCATGATAGCGACAAATTCTCCCTTTCCAATCTCGAAAGTTACTTCATTCAATGCTTTGGTCTGCACTTCCTCGGTGTTGAACAACATAGAGAGGTTTTCTACTTTAATCATTCTTACGTGTGTTTTTTATTCGTTTAAAATCAGTTTCTCATTATCTCCAAACAGTTCGTAACCGGAAATAATAACTTTCTCACCGGAAACCAGACCGTCAGTCACTTCATAAAACTGAGGATTCTGTCTGCCAATCTTAATAGGGCGTCTGACGGCAAATTTACCACTTTCATCCACAACATATATCCATCGCCCTCCGGTAATTTGGAAAAAACCTCCCCGAGGAATCAGAACAGCCTTGACAGGATCGCCCAACTGAAGATTGATATGATAAGTTTGTCCGGCCCGGATATTTCCGGGACGCCCTGCTGTGAAACGGAAATCAGTACGAAACTGCCCGTCCTTCACTTCAGGATATACTTTGGTTACTTCTAATTTATAATTCTCGCCGTCACGGGTAAAGTCGGCAGGAAGTTCCTGAACGACACGCTCCACATAATGCTCGTCAATCAATGCCTGTACCTTCAGATCAGCAGTAATAATCTGGCCGATATGTTCTCCGGCAGAAATGGATTGTCCGATTTGTGCTTCAAGATTACCCACCTGTCCGTCTATGGGAGCTTTCACTTTCAGATTTTCAAGACGTTCACGTACCAATGCCAGACTTCGTTTCATATTCATAATATTCTCGTCCAAGCTGGATATCTGAGTCAAACGAAACAAACTATCCTGACGGATCCGTTCATCCAATACCGACAATTGTTCTTTTGCCGCTTCATACTCCTCCGTAGCCTGGAGATAATCCTCCCTCGCTATCAATTGCTCCTCCATCAGCCGCTTGTATTGCCCGTAACGACGTTTCTTTATAAGAAAGTCTTTCTGCATACCGATACGGTCCTGCTTCAGGCTTAACCGTTCCTGCTCCATACTGATACGGGTATTACGCAACTCGTTTTCCTGATAGGCCAAATCAGCTTCACTTTGCATGATACCAATATTCAGCAGCGGATTACTCAGACGCAAAATCGCATCCCCTTTCTTTACCATTGCTCCTTCCTCATGAAGGCGTTCCTCCACCCTTCCGCCTTCTATAGCATCAAGGTAAATCATGCGGCTGGGAAGTACTTGGCCAATCACGCGGATATAATCATTAAACTCATTTTCTGTAACTGTAGCGATAGTGATACGGCTTTTGTCAATGGTCATGGAAGAACCGGTATCACGAAAAATAAAATAGAGAATGAGTACCAGTATGAATAATACTCCCGTACCTCCATAAATCTGCTTGGGAGTGAAACGCTTTTTACGTTCAATTAGTGTGTCCATATTTTTAGTGGTTAATAAAACTTCCTGTTTGATAATACATAGCCAGTCGTGATGTCAGTTCGTACTGCAAACGTACTCTTATTTTTTCCGCTTTAGCGGCAAGCAGGCGATTTCGCGCCTCCATCAGTTGGAATACGGAAACAAGCCCTTCCTCCCACTTCCTTTCTGTTTCTTTCAGCACTTGTGTTTCGGCTTTTACCTGTAGGACAGCCTGTCGATGTTCTTCCCATCCCGAATGTAATGAAAGTACAATTTGTTCCGTTTCATTACGTAAATGCAGTTTCTCTTCCTCTATATTGTTCCGCACTCGCTGCAAATTCAATTTCTTCTTCTTTACTCCGGCATACCGATCCAATCCGCTAAGAATAGGAAATGAAATACCCACTCCTATATATTTATTCCAATGGTCACGCAATTGATGTAACGAGAACAAGGAATTATAAAAATCAGATCCCCATGAAAAACGGGCGAAGATGGTGGGGCTGAACTGCCCAAGGGCCACAGCATACTCCTTACGGGCTGCTCGTTCCCACATCTCCATCCGTTTATAATCCGGCAACGCGTGTACAGATTGTAAATAGATTTCCTCTATTTCTACCTGAGGCATTAATAAGGGTGTATCTTCACCAGCTGATAAGGAAACAGACAAAGTATCTCCCTCTTTCATTCCTACTATTTCTTTTAAATAAAGGAAAGACATCTGACGATTTTTTTCATACGAACGCTTTCTGAACACATCTCCTTGATGACGTGCTTTCACCTCCTGCAAGTCCGAAAGCGACTTCAGGCCCAGTTCTACGAAAGTTTCCGTCTGCTTCAGATAACGTTCTCCCAAACGAAGCTGCTCAGCGGCCAGTTCTGAGAGCTTTTTATCCAATGCCGCTTTATAATAGGCTTCGGCTACCTGATAAGCCAGATCATTTTGCTTTGCCAAATGATCCCATTCCTTCTCTTTTTTAGTCCAATGTGTATATCGCAAACGATTAATCCGGGCAAACCCTTCAAATAAAGAAAGAGTGATATCCATTCCTATAGTCCCTTGATTATACGAATCGGCAGTGTATCCATTGGTATCCGGATCGACAGAACGCCCGATGTGCCTGCCTACTTCCGCCTGTACTGAAACATGAGGAAGAAATTTACCCATGGCAGCCACATAGTCTGTACGTGCTTCCTTTACGTCTATCCGGATATTCTTGAAACCAGGATTATGTTCCCAGGCATAACGTATGCAATCGTCCAGTGTACTTTGCCCACACACAGGCAAAGACAGACTCGACAACAAACACACAATTATCAAATTATTTTTCATTTTACTTTGGTTTAGACACAGAATAGAGATCAAATGGTATGCCAAAACAAACGACATACTAATAATCAACTAGTTACAAAAGAAGTCATAAACTGATCGTCCAATTTTTAGACGATATAACGTCCAAATTATAAACACCGAAAAGCCAGGGCGATCCAAGGGAAATATTGAAGCACGGATAAAACGGACTGAAGACGCATTCCAAGTGTCAAACCGCCCCTACGGTAAATAAAAGCATTACAGAAAATAATAAAAAACGTCCAATAATTGGACACCTCATTTGCAGGAACAGTCAAAAGCAGATATCTTTAGCCTCTGAAAGCAAAATGCTATGGAAAAAGGAACAATTTTAATAGTAGATGATAATAAAGGAGTATTGGCCTCGCTGGAACTGTTGCTGGAAACGGAGTTCAGTGAAATAAAGACAGCCCATCATCCGAATCAAATTACATCTATTCTGAATACCTCTCCGGTAGATGTAATTATTCTTGATATGAATTTCTCAGCAGGAATCAATAACGGCAACGAAGGGTTGTATTGGCTGAAACGAATCCGCGAGATAGCTCCTGCACTACCTGTAGTCATGCTTACAGCATACGGGGATGTGGAACTGGCGGTAAGAGCCTTAAAGAATGATGCGACCGATTTCTTGTTGAAGCCTTGGGACAACCGGACCTTGGTACGCAAAATAAAAGAAGCTTTCGGAAGTGGTAAGAAAAGGAAAAACAGAGTCCCCGATAGAAGCCAATCACCAATGATTGTGGGGACATCTCCTGCCATGCAGCAGTTAATGAAAATGGTAGTGAAAGTGGCACGCACAGACGCCAATATCTTAATTACCGGAGAAAACGGAACGGGAAAAGAGATGCTGGCACAGGAAATACACCGGCTTTCCACACGACGGGAACATACTATGGTAACGGTAGATATGGGAGCAATCAGTGAATCTTTATTCGAAAGTGAGCTGTTCGGACATGAACGCGGTTCTTTTACCGATGCCTACGAGAGCCGGCCGGGAAAGTTTGAAGCGGCATCCGGCAGTTCCCTGTTTATGGATGAAATAGGAAATCTCCCTCTAGCCATGCAGGCAAAGTTGCTCACCGTATTACAAAACCGAAAAATTACACGCATCGGCAGTAATAAAGTAATCCCAGTGGATATCCGGCTGCTTTCAGCTACTAACAAGAATATTCAGGAGATGGTGGATTCCGGGACTTTCCGTGAGGACTTATTGTACAGACTGAATACCATCCACCTGGAAATTCCGCCTTTGCGGGAACGGGGGAACGATATACATTTATTCATTGATTATTTTATGCAACGTTATGCCGCCAAATACGAAAAAAAAGATATTTCCTTGCATGAACATGCTTTGGAGAAATTATGTTCTTATCATTGGCCGGGAAATATCCGGGAATTACAACATGCCATCGAGAAAGCGATCATCTTGTGTGAAGGAAATGTCATCCGTCCTAAAGACATTTTCGTAAAACAAACCTGGAACCCGCAATTCTCCACTACCGTACCCAATCTGGAAGAAGTGGAACGTCAGGCCATAGCAGCAGCTATCCGTCAAAACGATGGAAATCTGACGGCAACAGCCGAACAGTTAGGCATCAGCCGCCAGACACTTTACAATAAAATAAAACGGTTCAAGCTCTGATAATCATGGTATTCAGCAAACATCTATATATGGTTATCCTGAGCTACATCTTATTAATAATCGCTGTGGCCGGAGCAGGGATCGCACTTGTCATTACACATACCGCCCTCATTCTTGGCAGTCTGCTATTCATCTTTTCGCTTTTTTTAATCGGAGCTTTGGTAAAACGGTTGAATAAGTTCAATACCAAAATAAGGATATTTCTGGATGCGGTGGAAGATAAAGAGAACATGATATTGTTCAACGAGCAATCGGCAGATAAAGAAATGAATGCACTGAGCCATTCACTAAACCGGATCAATGAATTGCTTGCCACAACGAAATCGCAGAGCCGGATACAGGAGAACTTTTATTACTCTTTACTGGAAGAAGTACCGAATGGAGTGCTAGCGTGGAGCTCCGAAAAGAGAGTCATATTTGTGAATGGCGCAGCTTTACGTTTACTGGGAGTTGAGCCAATCATATTCCTCCGCCAACTGGAAGAGCAATATCCGGCCTTGAAAGATTTCATAGCCCATGGAAATGTGGAAGATTCTTTTCTTTTACAATCCAACTCAAAAAAACAGCTGTCACTATCCATGAACCGGATGAAACTAAATTCAGAAACGATTACCCTGTTGGCTATCAAAGATATCAGCAATGAACTGAGTGAGAAAGAAAGTGAGTCATGGAGCAAACTGACCCGGGTGCTTACTCATGAAATAATGAATACCATCGCTCCTATTGTTTCCCTGTCACAAACACTTTCATTGCGTCCCGGTACGGACGAGAAAGTAATACGAGGACTTGGAGTGATTTGTGAACAGAGCGAAAGATTGATGGAATTCACAGAATCATACCGACGCTTATCGTATATGCCGGAACCGAAAAAGAAGCGATTCTCACTGACCGATTCATTGCACAATCTGGCTCTGTTGCTACAATCTGATTTTGAGAATGCCCATATCCATTTCATTCTGCGCAGTACCCCTTCTGACATATATATTGAGGGCGATGAGAAGCAACTCTCTCAAGTTTTCTTAAATCTGCTGAAGAACAGTATGCAATCATTGGAAGGAAAGACAGACGGACAAATAGAAGTAACACTGGAGGTAACAGACAAACTTTATATAAAACTACTTGACAATGGGCGGGGAATCCCTATGGAGTTACAAGAAAAAATATTCGTTCCTTTCTTTACTACAAAAACAGAAGGGACGGGAATCGGGCTTAGTCTGTGCCGGCAGATTATAAAAAGACATGGGGGCAATCTCTATTTACAGGAAAGCGGACAAGGAAAAACTCTGTTTGTTATTGAATGGCCCATAGTTCCTTTTATTCCGAAATAACAGAGCTCATCACAGGATTACTCTGATTAACACAGATTATTCTTAAAAGTAAAGTGGAAATATAAAATAATAACCACTTATCTATAAACCAGCGTTAACCTAAGTAATCCGTAATGAAACATTTTTTATTTCTTTACCTTCAGTTCATAAAGGTCATGCCTGCGGTCACGCAAATTGCGCACACTGCCATACGTATGCAATTCATTCAACAGATTCAGATCAACATCCGAAACCAGAATCATTTCGGTATTCGGAGTCGCCTCAGCCCGTTTACCATCAGTAGGGAAAGCGAAATCACACGGAGTAAATACACCAGACTGTGCATACTGAATATCCATATTGTGTACACGCGGCAAATTACCCACACTACCGGCTATAACGACAAAACATTCATTCTCGATAGCCCGTGCCTGAGCACAAACACGCACACGAGAATAACCGTTCTGAGTATCAGTCAGGAATGGAACAAACAGAATCTGCATTCCCTGATCGGCCATGATACGAGAAAGTTCGGGAAATTCCACATCATAACAAATCAAAATACCAATCTTAGCGCAATCCGTATCAAAAGTCTGCACCATCTTACCACCCGAAAGACCCCAACTCTTTATCTCATCGGGAGTGACATGTACCTTTTCATACATTTCGTATGAACCGTCACGCCGTACTAAAAAACCAACATTATAAAGCCCTCCGTCCTCTTTTACGTATGGCATACTACCCGTAATGATATTAATATTATAACTGATAGCCAAATTGATAAAACGGTCGCGAACCTCTTCGGTATATTGTGCCAAACCACGAATGCTCTGGGCTTCTCCCAAATGATTGAACTTGGCCATCAACGGCGCATTGAAATATTCCGGAAAAAGAACAAAATCACTCTTATAATCGGAAACGGCATCTACGAAAAACTCAACCTGCTCAAATACATCATCCAATGTTTTATAAGGGCGCATCTGCCATTGCACTAACCCTACACGTACAGTGGTTTTCTTATCCACATAATCCTGCGTAGGCTCCTGATAATAAATATTATCCCATTGCAACAAAGTGGCACAATGCTTGGATTCTTCGTCATTGGGAAGATAATTCTTCATGACACGACGCACATGAAAATCATTGGAAAGCTGAAATGTCAATACTGGATCATAAATCTCACGGGAACGCACCTTATCCAAATATTCCTTAGGACGCATCGTATCCGCATACTTATAATAATTAGGAATACGACCACCGAACATGATCGCTTTCAGATTCAGTTTCTCGCATAATTCTTTCCGGTACTCATACATACGGCGTGCCAGACGCAAACCGCGATAATCCGGATGGATAAACACCTCGATACCATACAAAATATTCCCTTCCGGATTATGCGTACAGAAAGTTTCATTACCAGTTACTTTGGCATAGGTATGATCTCCCTTTACCATATCATAGTCTACAATAATAGAAAGAGCACATCCCACTATCTTATCGTCTACCACCGTTACTACTTGCCCTTCCGGAAAAATTCGGATAAGCGTTTCTATTTGCTCGTGTGTCCAAAACACATCCTTATCCGCATACACCCGCTTGAATGATTGTGATAATTGGATGTAATCTTCGATCTGTAAATTCCGGACCTCTACTTTATTAATTTTATGCATCGGTTCCATAATGATTCTCTTATTTATATTTTAAAACAGCGGTGCAAAGGTAGGACAAATTATAAAACGATGTTCTCCCAAACAGAAAAAGATAAAGAGAATATCACTCAGTATGAAAGAAAATATCTATGAACTTTTCATAGGATTTTCAGAAAACTTTTTGTTATCTTTGGAAAGTTAACCCAATAACAAACAAAAAACAACCAATTTTGCTATGAATAAAGAATTAATAATGAACCCTAACCAATTGGTGGCATTTCTAGAAAAACCTTGTGCAGAGTTTACCAAAGAAGACATAAAACGATACATTCAGCAGAATGGCATCCGTATGGTCAACTTTATGTATCCCGCCGGAGACGGACGACTGAAGACATTGAATTTCGTTATCAACAACCAAGCATATCTAGATGCTATCCTGACTTGCGGGGAGCGAGTGGACGGTTCCAGCCTATTTCCATTCATTGAGGCGGGCAGCAGTGATCTATATGTAATTCCCCGATTCCGGACGGCTTTTTTAGATCCTTTTGCCGAGATCCCCACACTTTCCATGCTTTGCTCTTTCTTTAACAAGGATGGAAAGCCGTTGGAAAGTTCACCCGAACATACCTTACACAAAGCATGCAAGGCATTCAATAAAATAACCGGCATGGAATTTCAGGCTATGGGAGAATTGGAGTACTATGTAATTGCTCCGGATACAAATATGTTCGAGGCAACAGACCAGAAAGGTTATCATGAATCAGCACCATACGCCAAGTTCAATGATTTCCGTACCCAGTGCATGGTCTATATTGCACAAGCAGGCGGACAAATAAAGTATGGACACTCCGAAGTAGGTAATTTTACCTTGAATGGCATGATATATGAACAGAATGAAATAGAATTCCTGCCTGTCAATGCCGAAGATGCGGCAGACCAATTGATGATTGCCAAATGGATTATACGTAATCTGGCCTATAAACATGGTTATAACATTACTTTCGCGCCTAAAATAACTACAGGAAAAGCTGGTTCCGGATTGCATATCCACATGCGTATCATGAAAGATGGACAAAACCAAATGTTGAAAGAAGGTGTTTTATCAGAAACAGCACGCAAAGCTATTGCCGGCATGATGGAACTTGCTCCATCCATCACTGCATTCGGTAACACCAATCCTACTTCTTATTTCCGCCTGGTTCCCCATCAGGAAGCGCCAACTAATATTTGCTGGGGTGACCGCAACCGTTCAGTATTGGTACGCGTACCTCTAGGATGGGCAACTAAAACAGATATGTGCATGACTGCCAATCCACTGGAAACGGAAAGCCATTATGATACCACACAAAAACAAACGGTGGAAATGCGATCACCGGACGGATCGGCCGATCTCTACCAACTGATAGCAGGACTAGCTGTAGCCTGCCGCCATGGTTTTGAAATAGAAAATGCACTAGACATTGCAGAAAAAACTTACGTAAACGTCAATATTCATCAGAAAGAAAATGCAGACAAACTGAAGGCATTGACCCAGCTTCCCGATAGCTGTACGGCTTCTGCAGCCTGTTTGCAGCAACAGCGCGAAATATTCCAAAAACATAATGTGTTCAGCCCTACTATGATTGATGGAATCATCAGCAAATTAACTGGCTATAACGATCTGACTTTACGTAACGACTTGAAAGATAATCCGGAAGGAATGTTAGCGTTGGTCAATAAATATTTCCATTGCGGATGATTTGACTAAAACAGCGGGAGGAGGGTATATCAATATTTATTGATTTGACCTTCTTCCGTTTTCTACATTCACGCCATGATAAATAAAAAAGATCAATGTATTTCTCACTGGTCTTTTCTTTTGAGCGGAAAACGAGACTCGAACTCGCGACCCTAACCTTGGCAAGGTTATGCTCT